>Ga0102594_1000231_pt1 | contig 73123 bp, 64 predicted proteins | sample AraplaCol_mLB_r2_2_FD_76863 | JGI IMG/M metagenome (GOLD analysis project Ga0102594, IMG submission 76863) | Arabidopsis root microbial communities from North Carolina, USA - plate scrape MF_Col_mLB_r2 (SPADES assembly) (version 2) | ecosystem: Host-associated > Plants > Roots > Endosphere...
GGGCAAGTAGCCCAGCTCATCCAGGATCACCATGTCCGCGTACATCAGCCGGTGTGCGATGTGGCCAGGACTGCCGCTGGCCTTCTCCTGCTCCAGCGCGTTGACCAGCTCGACCGTCGAGAAGAACCTCACCCGCCGATGGTGATGCTCGATGGCCTGCACGCCCAGCGCCGTGGCGATGTGGGTCTTGCCTGTGCCAGGTCCTCCGACGAGCACCACGTTCTGCGCGTCCTCCAGGAACTCGCACCGGTGCAGCTGGCGCACCAGGGCCTCATTGACCTCGCTGTGCGCGAAGTCGAAGCCGGCCAGGTCCCGGTAGGCGGGGAAGCGTGCGAGCTTGAGCTGGTAGGCCACCGAGCGCACTTCCCGCTCGGCCGTCTCGGCCTTGAGCAACTGGGAGAGCATCGGCTGGGCCGCTTCGAAGGCCGGAGAGGCCTGCTCGGCCAGCTCTGCCACGGCATGGGCCATGCCGTGCATCTTGAGTTCGCGCAGCATGATCACGATGGCTGCACTGGCAGGGTCATGACGCATGGCGCACCTCCTGCAGACTTGACGAGCCCGCCGCGCTGGCGCGGCCGCGCAAGGCGTCGTAGCGCAGCACATCGGCCTTGGGTTCATTGACCAGGCGCAGCGCTTGAGGTGCGTTAATCGGGGCTGGCGCCGTGGGCTTGCCGTCCAGCAGCCGGTGCAGCACGTTGAGCACATGGGTCTACTGGCCACGCCTGCCTCCAGGGCGAGCTCGACCGCGGTCAACACAGCCTGCTCGTCGTGATGCAACACGAGCGCCAGGATCTCCACCACCTCCCGGTCACCGCCGGGCTGCTTGAGCAGTGCGGCTTGCAGCCGTCGGAAGCCTTCGGGCAGTTCGCTGAACGGTGCGCCGTTGCGCAATGCACCTGGCTTGCGCTGGAGCACCGCCAGGTAGTGGCGCCAGTCGTAGACGGTGTGGCCCGCCGTGTCGTGGCGCCGGTCGATGATGCGAGTGTGCTCGCACAGAAGCTGTCCCTCGGCCGCCACCACCAGGCGGTCAGCGTACACCCGCAGGCTCACCGGGCGGTTGGCGTAGGAGGCCGGCACGCTGTAGCGGTTGCGCTCGAAGTGCACCAGGCAGGTGGGCGAGACGCGCTTGGTGTGCTCCACGAAGCCGTCGAAGGGCCGAGACACCCGCATGAGCAGGGGCCGCTCGTGCGCCCAGGCCTCGGCGATGGTGCCGGGCAGCTTGCCATGAGCGATCTCGCCCCACAGCGTCTTGCAGCGATCCTCCAGCCAGGCATTGAGCTGCTCCAACGTGGCGAACACCGGCGCCGGCTGCCACAGCCGGTGGCGCGCATCGCGCACGTTCTTCTCCACCTGGCCCTTCTCCCAGCCCGAAGCCGGGTTGCAGAACTCGGCGCTGAACAGGTAGTGGCTGACCATGGCGCTGAAGCGCGCGTTGATGTCGCGCTCCTTGCCGCGGCGCACCTTGTCCACCGCCGTCTTCATGTTGTCGTAGATGCCGCGCCCGGGCACACCTCCGAACACCTCGAAGGCGCGGTTGTGTGCGTCGAACAGCATCTCGTGCGTTTGCAGCGGATAGGCCCGCACCAGGAAGGCGCGGCTGTAGCTGAGCTTGAAGTGCGCCACCTGCAGCTTGGTGCGCTCGCCAGCGATCACTGCCCAGTCCTCGCTCCAGTCGAACTGGAACGCCTCGCCGGGGCCGAAGGCCAGGGGCACGAAGGTGCCGCGCCCCGTGGTCTGCTGGATCTCATGGCGGCGCGCCTGCCAGGCACGCGCAAATGCTGCCACGCGGTTGTACGAGCCCGTATAGCCCAGCGCGACCAGGTCGGCGTGCATCTGCTTGAGGGTGCGCCGTTGCTTGCGAGACCTGGTTACCTCGCTCTTGAGCCAGCCCGAGAGCTTCTCGGCGTACGCATCGAGCTTGCTCGGGCTCACTCGCTTGGCATAGCGCGGCTCCGCCGCTTCTGCCCGCAGGTACTTCTTGATGGTGTTGCGAGACAGGCCCGTGCGTCGGGCTATCTCGCGGATGGACAGTTGCTCGCGCAAGGCCCAACGTCTGATGACACTCAGTGTCGCCACGTCAATCACTCCTATTGCTCCTGCCACCAAAAGCAGCAGGTTAGGGTTCTTACGTGGGTCAGATTTGGATGGAAATCACCGGGCTAGGTGGATCACTTCTGGATGGAAATCAACAGCCGTGTATGTCGAAGAACCCGAGCCGGGTCGGTTCCAATGGGTCCTGACGGAGCGCCGGGGCCGCGACTGGAGTGTCCTGGAGAAGGCGGCCTCGCCGGTGGGCGCCTATCACAAGGCCATGGCCGAGGGGCTGGTTGCGCTGCAAGGGATGGTGGAGGACCTGGAGCGCGGCCCCCGCACGAGCGACGAAGGCGCCTTCGCCTCAGAGGCCCCGAAAGAACGCCCAGCCGAGGCAGCCGATTCGCCAGACCCGGCCCGGGAGCCCGTCCCCTCCAAGACCTTCTTCGGCTTCGGTCCGGCTCGGTGAGGCAGGGGGCAGATCGTTCGCTCTCCCGTCCAGGCGACCCGCAGAGGGGTGGTCAGCGAAAAGCAAAAGATCGGGTGGCACAGTGGCACAGATGGAAGGCCACCCCCCACCGGCCCGACAAGCAATCGCGCCAGGACCGCGTGCCGCGGCTTGCCCCCGTGCCACCCACGCGAAGGGGGTGGGCAGCTAAGCAATCATCGGTTCCCGGGTGCGCCCGCCGAGCATCCTCGGGCTTGCGGACAAGCGTCTCGCGTGTTCCCCCCGGTGCAGGGCGCCTGCGTCGCCTAGCGCCCGCAAGCTCACGGTTGGACCGTGGCCTGCGAGAGCCGCGCCCCCCAAAGCCAGCACCGCCTGCGGTCCTAGCGAATCGGACTACGTGGGGTCCCGAGCCAACCCGGGGTGTGACGGGATTCGCGCTGACACGGTGCGCAATCGCCAGGCCGCATCCTTGGTGCACCCATCTTCAAGCAACAGCTCTGCCTCTCTCCTCTCGTCTATGACCGAATTCTTACTCGCCATGAGCCTGCTGACACTTGCCGTCAGCTTGGGCGCCGCCGCGCTGTTACGCGGACTGATCCACCTGATCCAACGGGTGCGCCTGGTGCGAAGGAGCAGCAGGCAGTCGCGCGAGATGCGGGCCTTCTTTGAAGCCGAATCCAGTGTTCCCGCTTCGCAATGAGGCTGATGGCGTCAGTTTTTTCCCACCCTCGGCACGCGCCATCGCGACGGCAGGCGTTTTTCTCGGCGCGAGCGGGGAAGTTCCCCACGTGGAAGGCCTCGCGGAGGCGCCGTCTTCAGTGCCCTCGCGCGAGTGCGCGTCCAGGCCGCACGCCTGCGGACGAGCCAGGTGACGTTTGCGGCCGTCACCGCGACCTCCGGGTGACGCCGTTGCGTTTCAATGAGGTCTGAAGGCAGGTCCGCGGCAAGGCTTGCGCATGGGGCGCCCCCACCACAGCGCTGCTGCATTTGCGCACGCAAACACTTCGACGAACACCGCGCCCCCGGACGGATTGCAGACGCAGTGCACTGCGGCGCCCCCGCCGTCACGTCCGCCTGCAACCATCACGCCAGAGGGCCGCTCTGGATGGTCCTCGCAGACCCACCCATGACCCAGGCAATGGATGCAACGCAGCGTGACCATACCGGACTGAAGTGGCGTAACCCGTGTCGCTCGTCCCAGAATCCGTCCGCTATTTTCGGCCGACCGCCAGGCGCGACCGATCGCTGATTTCCGCTGGGGGGGCGCGTCGTGCAGGTCGGGGCGGTCCCAGGTCTTCGACGATCGCCTGGATCACTGGGTCCCTCTGAACGGCGAGGACGCGGGCCATGCCCGTTGAGAATTCGCGACAGCCGCGCTCGAGCTGTGCCAACGCCTCTAGGACGGCGAAGCGATCTTGACGGTGGCTCATGAGTTCATGGGGCGCCAGCGTCGCGAGGATCACTCGGCGGCCTCAGCCCTTGCAGTTGTTGAGGGACTGACGTACGTCTTCGGCCAACTGCCCAGCCGCTCTCACGGCTTCGTGCAACTGCTGTTCTGAGCTTCCAAGGCTGCAAGCCCAACCACGCACGTCACCGCCTGGCGTGAGTGGAATCAGCGTCCTTTGGGCGGCCGGATTGCAGGGGTCCGCTGACATTTATCCTCCCGAGAGGAGATACAAGGTTGCGTCGTTTCGTGCCGGCCGGTGTGTAGGTGGAGGCCAGAACCTGGCGTCGTCTTGCGGGCATCCGCTTCACCGACTTGCTCACTTGTTCAGAGACCAACTCGAGCGTCGATTCAGCGGGCAGCGACCAGCGTCAACGTGCCCCGCTGCGAAGGGTGGGTTGTGGCGTTAAGACACGTCAGTGCTGCGCCAATCATCGCCCAGCACCCTGTCGATCCGACCGACTGTGCGCATTTTTGCGCGCAGTGCTGCCCTTGCCCCTGCGGTCCGATCCGCCCACCGCCACAGTGGCGTGGCCCCCGCTGCGCGAATCGGCTCGCGGCATGGCCGCGCCCTGGCGACACGCCAGCATCAGATGTTTTTCGAAGCAGCGCTTAGGAGCTTTTCGCCAGCACAGTCGCCGCACGCCCAACGCATAATACGCTAACGGGAAGCCCAATAACTCCCACAAAACACCCGTATTCAGACAAAACCCTTCCCGTTAGCTGATTCTTATCGATATGGTCACACCGACGTCTCCCGCATCGCTCCCGCTCTTTTTTGACGAGGGGATGCCCGCTGGGCAGCTTCATCTGTACCGCGAGGCGTTCGATCATTGGCTTGCCGATCAGCAAGGCATGCAATCGCTTCGCCGCGATGGTTCTGTCGCGGTCTACCGGGACATGTGGGAGGCGTTCACCGCGTGGTGCCTGGGGCAGGCGCAGGCGGTGACGCTTCGCTCGCTCTGTCCGGCGGACCTGGACAGCTTCCAGGCGGCGCGCTTCGGACGAAAGACGGCCGACCTGTCGCTCACGCCCCGCTACGCCCTGCGGTTGATGCGGCTGATCGATCGCGTACTGCGCCACCACGCCGCGCAGGCCGGCGAGGCGCCCAATACCGCGGCGTCGGACTGGATCGAGGCTCATCCGGATGTGAGATATGCCGATGCCGCGGATGCGGAGCCGTTGCCAGACTATCTCTCGGTCGTGGAGGCCCGCTCACTGATCGCCTTCCTGTCCGCGGCGCGTCCTCGCCCCGGTGGCGGACGTCCGCACCCTGGGGCTGCGCTGACCTGGCAGGACGTTCGGAATCGCTCGTCCGTCGCCCTGCAGTTGGGCGCGGGGCTCACGCCGGGGGATGTGCGCGCCCTGACGCTGGACGCCCCGATAGCAGACGGTGGCCGCGTGCGCGGGCGGCCCTGGAAGATTTCGGTGCCCAGCGATGGCACCTCGCCGGCGCGCGAAACGCCGGTGGCGCCGTGGGCTGCCGAGTTGCTCCAGCACTGGCTCCAGGTTCGTGCCAATGCCGCGATCGCAGGCCATTTCCTGTTTCCTTCGACCCGCACGGGCAAGCAGTGGCTGAAGGACTCGCAGTACGTGTGCGCGCGCCAAGTGCTGAAGGACGCGGGGGTGGATTCGCGCGAGGGGGGCTCGTTTCGGCTGCGCCACACCTTTGCCGTGCGTCAGCTGCGGCGCGGGACCCCGCCCGAGATCGTGGCGCGGTGGCTGGGAATTGATGCCAAGAAGATGAAGCGATACGAACGGGTTCTGCCGCTGCCGGTGGACGTTGTATGAGCTGCACGCCACCGGGACTTGACTGAACCGCTCTCCTCTGCCCGGCGTGGGTCTGGTCCTGGTGCGCTGGCTCCCCAAAACCAGGGGCTCCTCCTGGCTCGCTGCTCGCGTGATGTCACGGCCGGTACCCAGATCGACGACGGCAGGCCACCGATACCGGGCCGAGGAAAGTGCTGCGCCTGTCCCAGAGCTCTGTCGCATTCGGCGAAAGCAAGCACCGGGCGTCGGTCCAGGCGCACCTCGCCGCCCCGGGCACACGGCTGCCGCCTGACAAGGCAGCCCTTTGGCTCCGGCCGGCCGGCCTTTTACAAGTTCTCAGGAGCCCCGCACTTTCCTCTCATTTCGCGAGGACTGCATCGGACGCGAGAACGGCTGTCGCCGTCGACGTTCGCTTTTCTGAAGTCGGTACTTGCGCAACGGGCCGGCTGCGAGAAGCGCGTTGATTCGAAGGGCTGCTTGCTGTTGATTTCTTCCAACCCAAAGACTTCTTCTTTCAAGGACCGCTCATGGGGGCGGAAGCCCCGCCCTGTCACTGCGCCCCAGCAGGGCATCGCATGGTTCCGCACGGCCCGCGATGGGGTCACCCAGAAGCTCGGCCCGCTACAGGGAGGGCATCGCTTCCAGGGCGGCGGCCCCGCGCTTCAGACCGCTCAGGATCCGGTCGGCCACCAGCGCCGGAAAGCCCGTGGGAAGTCTCGCCGCGACGCGCTCGATGACGCCCGGCGTGTCGGCCAGCACCTGGCCGATGAGGTCTTCGGCGTCGCTCCCGTACTGGCACTTGCGCGCCATCGCGTTGAAGTGCCGGCGCTGGATCTCCTTGAACTTGTAGTGCTTGCTTCTGCCCGAGACAGCCATCGCCATCTTGATGTCGTGTCGGGAGAACTGATTTGGACCATTGCCTTCGATCGGCCAGATGGACATCACGTCATAGATCGGCGTAAGCCGGATGCGCCCCTGGCGCAGCAGCGCAATGCTGAAGTTCTTCGCATGGCCGTCGGGCGCGCCCAGCATCCAGAACAGCAGTTGCACCTTCAGCAAGGTCCCCAGATCCTGGCGGGACTGAATCGACTGGGTTAGCACCTTGGCCAGGTCGAGCATTCCGGGGCCACCATCGGACTCGTACTTCAGGTGCGCCGGCCGCCCAAGAACCTGACAGAAATCCTCCTGCGGCAAGCGCATCAGCCACTGCCCGGACGGGTGCATGCGCCGATCGAACCGTTCGACGGCCAGCACCTTTTGCTGCCCGAAGCGCAGGATGGCGCATTGCGGGGCCGGGATCCCGAATTCCCGAAGGATGTTCAGGCAAAGCCACTCGTTTTCCACCGAGGTGCTGAAATCTGCCCGTCGATGTCCCACCAAGCCCAGCGGCAGCTTCAGGATGTGGGTGGTGGGCGTGGCCCCTCGCGGCAAAAGCCATTGCCCCTCGTGCCACAGCAGCGCGGTCTTCTCCTGGGCGCCTGCCAGGGAGATGCGCAAGTCCCCCTGCGCTTCCACGCCCAGGGCCGGGGTGGTGACCGTCTGCTGCAGCAGCTTCTCGACATCCGCCTCGCCCAGCACCGTGCCCTGGATGCTTGTCACGTTCCTGGGAATGTCCTCCTCCTCCAGCAGCTGGATCGCACCGACGCAGTCACGGCCAATGGCCTCCAGCAGGTCGAACGCGCCAGTCGTGTGCGTCTGGAAACGCTGGGCCAGGCGTTCGCGAATCGTCTTGCTGTCCGGCAGGAGGTTGTCGAAGTAGTTGTGGACCGCGGCACCCTTGTGGCTGTCGCCGTGAATGAGGGGGAGCGACAGTGAAAGAGGCCGCGCATTCACTGACTCAAGCCAGGAACCGTCATAGCGCAACTCATCCATGCCGCGAGGCGGCACGCTCCAGGTTCCGACCCGTTCCCCATTGGCCCAGACGGAGAGAGCCCGGGTCAGTGATTTTCGGCCCATGGTGCTACCACTCCGGCGCGTCGTCGCCTCGCGCGAAGCCGGTCGCAGGAGTTCCCGCTGGGGCGGCAGCCGCACCGGGCGGCAGTGTTGCCGGCTCTGGCCGTCGACCGATGGCGATCTCCAGGCCCAGGGCCCCGCTGATGGCGAGCAGTTGCTCAAGGTTGATCAGGGCCGGATTGAGTTCCAGCTCCGACACGCGGCTTTGACTGAGGCCCACCCGGTCGGCCAGGTCGGACTGGGACAGGTGGGACTGCTTGCGCGCCGCCTTGAGCAGCGGTCCGAGCTGCGAGGGGACAGTGAGAATCTGCTGCATGGCGGTGTACCGGCATCTCTGGTAAACGCCTTTTTACCCGTTCAGCCGGTAAACGTCAATTTACCTGCTTTACCAGTAGGCTCAACTCCACTGCCCAACCAGCTACCCGCTGCCAATGCACAGGGCCGCGGCGGACCAGTTCCGTCCAAGGTGCGAGTGGCTGCGAGGGCCGAAACCCATTGTGGTGATGACCCACCGCCGACTGGGGCTGAGCAGCGCCCCCTCGGCGCGCTGCAGGCGGGACAGGTGCCGGCGGCCGGCGGCCGACTTTCATCACGTGTCTCCAAACCGCTTCGACTCTGGCGTGAGTCGCAAGAAGGTGTCGAGGATATGGAAGTGATCGTCGTGGAATTCGGTTTCGAGATCTGCCAGCTTCGCGATCGGGACCCAGTTCGCTTCGGCGGCATCGTCCGCGCCACGAACCTCAGGCAAGGCAAGGGCGCCATCCAGCACGAAGTAGTGGGCATGGGTAATGACGCGCCCCCGCTGGCTGCGGTCCGGGTGATCGAAGACCCGCACGGCCTTCAAAGCCGCCTTGGCTTGCGCCTCCGAAAGACTCAACGTCGTTTCCTCCTCAAGTTCGCGCAGCGCTGACTGGTAGATCGTCTCGCGCTGCTCCAGGAAGCCACCTGGCAGCGCCAGCCTTCCTTTGCCCGGCTGCGCGCCGCGCCGGATCAGCAGCACGCGCTCCGAGGCGCAAAGCACGACGTCCACCGTCACGAAGACGGGCGGATAAGGTGACACAACCCACCGCGCCTTGTCGCTGGCAATTGCCTGCCATTCGTCGCGCAGCGCGTCGTAGTGCGAGAGCCTGGACCAGGCGCGAAGAAACGCCAGGCTTGCCTCGGGCACATGCGGCGCGATGCTGGCCAACGCGTCCGCCAGGGGTGCGTCGCTGAAGAGCTCGGCCCGCAGCTCGCTGGCGTCGATATTGCCCTGGCGGCCCGGGTCCACCAACGCCCAGTCAGGAAACTCGCTCGGACGGGTGCTGCTGTCACCCTTGAAGTGCCCGACCAGGGCGATCCGCCCGGCACCACCGGTATGCGCATGCACCGCCTGGCGAACGGCGTCGGCCCAATGCTGCATGTCGTAGAGGTCCCGCAGTGGGAGCAATTGGAGACGATCGCTGCTCTCCCGTGGCAGGGTCCGCCGGATAGTTTCCGCGCGCTCTTCCCAGGTGAAGGGATTGCGCGGCGATCTCGCCGCGTGCGCGGAGCCCAAGATCAGGAGGCAGCGCCGCGCCGACGCAAGGGCCTGCGTGATCAGCTCCAGGTGGCCGTTGTGCAGAAGTTGGAAGCGGCCGATGCAGACGGCCAGGTCGAAGGTCGTGGACATCTCCAAATGGTCCTCTCAGGAATGATCGGCTGCAAGGGGCATTCCGCACCGGTGTCCCTGATCGGGTGCGCGCGTACAAATGGACTCCCCAGATTGCACCCTGGATTGAGCCAAAAGAGTTCGACACTTCGGTCCTTCCTCTGCCCTCCAAGAAATGGCTCGCGCCGTGGCCATGGCCCGGAGCAAAGTTCGAAACCGCGGCCATTTCAGAGTTGGTTCTGCCAACCTGGAATCAATAGAGTTCGAAACACGTGCCGCAGGAGTTGTTCCGCACCTACCTGAGGGCATCGCGCCGGCAACGCTTCTCTCCCTTCACCGAAGAACCGCTTTCCATTGCAGAGTAGCCGTGGCCCGACAAAAAGGGCTGCTTCCCGGCATGTTTCGGTCCTGCCGGGCCCTATTTACTCGGTGCGTACTCGCTGCACTGCTCGCGTGGGTAGGACCAGCCCTTTTAGCGGCAATGCGCCCATTGCGGTCCTCCCGCTTGGCCGATAGATTGGGCCGCTGTCGGCGCGTAAGCGGGCAAGCGAGCACCGTCGCGCCTTAGTCGGCACGCTGCGAAGCCGTACATTTCGTGTCCTGCTAGGAAGCTGGACATTGGAGCATGCTGCCAGCTTCGCGCACACTTTAGCTCGTCGCAATGACGATCGACTCGTCGCTCTGACGCTCCGAGCAGCTCTTGTGCTTACGACGCTTTCAGCCCTGCCACTTTGAAGCGAAGATGACTGCGCACATGTCAGCACGCCGGAAAGTCGAGTCCTTGTAGGCGAGGAAGTCGTCATTGAAGGTCCCAACGGTGCTCTCGGGACGGTGCTTTATCCCCCCATAGAAGGCGTCGATGATGCCGCTCTTGAAGTTCTGTTCCCTCGGGAACGCCGCAAGGACGGCGTTGCGTTCCTCCTCGCTGAACTCGTCGTAGCCCCGGCCGGCGACATCCATGCCTGCGCCGGCCTGGACGAGTGCGACTTCGGCCTTCATGAACTGCGGAATGCCGGGCGTCGAGTGGAGCGCCACGGCGTTCCAAACGGTCTCGATGTCGGCGTCCGAAATGCCATGGCTTCGCAGGAAATCCCGCGCAGCGTTTGCACCGTCTACTTCGAACCGAAGCTTGCTGTTCTCGTACTTAGCGGTGAGCCCGATGTCGTGGAACATCGCCGCAGCGTAAAGAAGTTCGCTGTCGAACTTCATCTCATTGCGACGGCCCGCCAGGCAGCCCCAGCAATAGCACCGCAATGAATGGTTGAAGAGCAGTTTGCTCTCGGTGTCCCGGACTAGCTCGGTGATTTCGCGGGCAAGCTGGCTGTCGGGGATGCGGATTCCGGAGACTTCTTTGGTTGCCATGATGCGTTCTCGGATGACTAGAGGGGCCGTCAGTTCAGCTTTGGAATTGCTCTTGTGGAAAGCCTGCGATCCGTGCGAAGTCCTGCACGCGCTCGCGCGGCATTGTGGTTTGGTTAACCGCCGACTGCGGATCGCCATAGCCCATGGACATACCGAATGCGGTTACCTCCTCAGGAGGTAGCTGCAAGTGTTCGGCGATGACGGAGTGGAACGGCGCGAACGAGACCTGGGGGCAAGTATCAAGACCTCGCGCCTTCGCCGCGATCATCACGCTCTGGGCGAACAGGCCAAGGTCGATCCAGCTGTGCGGCTTCAACCGGCGGTCAATGGCGAAGATCAGACCCACCGGCGCGCCGAAGAAGTGGAGGTTGCGCTCGGACTGGCGAGTGCGCGCAGCGGCGTCGGTTCGCTCGATGTTCAGCGATGCGTAGTAGCGCGCCCCGAAGTCCTGCAGCCGGACCTGGAAGACGTCCGGCAGGGGATCGGGGAAATGTTCTGGCGCGGACATCGCTCCCGCCCGAGACGCGGCCACCAAGGCATCGCCGAGCTCGTCCTTCACCTTGCCTGCGACCACGTAGACACGCCACGGCTGGATGTTCGCGCCACTGGGCGCGCTGGATGCATCCGCCAGGATGGCCTCGACCACACTGCGCCCGACGGCCTTCTGCCTGAAGGCCCGCACCGCGTGGCGGGAGCGCATGACCGTCGACACGCACTGCGCAATGGCATCCTGAGCCAAATCACGTACGGAGTTGTCCATCTTCTACTCCTGCGGCGCCGCGTGGTAAGAGATCCTGCCGGAGGGCAGGAAGAACAGAGCGATCACAGCGCCTCCCTTGGCCTCCGGGTAGTGCTGGCTGCCGGGGGCAGGCGCCGTCCACCCCCCGCAGCACCATCCGTTCGGGCCATTCAATGCAGCGCCGGGGTTGAGGGAAACCACCATGTTGAACTCGCCATAGGGGTGCCCGTGGTACTGGCCACGAAAGCGCTGATCGGGATGGCCCTGCAGGTTTTCGGTGCTGTCCATGTACACCGCGGTGATGCTGAAGTGCAGCGTGCGTTCGGAGGGTTCGGCAATGCGGCTTCGCCGGTAGGTAGGACCGTCGATCTCCACGTTGGCGGCCCAGCCTTCCTCGACGCCCGCTTTTACCAGACGAGCCAAGGTCTGGTAGAGCTCGCTGGTCGGGCCGTACTTGTCATTCAGCCAGTGTTCCACTTCCGTGCCCGCGGTCATGTCCTTCACTTCTTCGAGAAAGGGAATGGCTCGCGCGATCAGGGCTTCGCGTCCATCAATGGTGAATTCGGAAATCATCGTAGGCACTCTCGCATTGACATGGGCAGGATGATGGACGCGCGCCTGATGAAAGGGAACTGATGCTTTTGCAAGCCCATAATGCATGCCGTTCATTCCGGGAGCGCGCTCATGAGCATTGGCCGCATAGACCTCAACCTGCTGAAAGTCTTCGATGCTGTCTACGAGGAGCGCAGCTTGGTCCTAGCGGGCAAGAGGCTCAATCTGACCCAGTCGGCGGTGAGCCATGCCCTTGCGCGACTGCGTGAATTGGTCGGCGACGAACTCTTCATGCGCACAGGGAAGGGAATGGTGCCGACCGGTCGGGCCGCCGCCATGGCGCCGGCGCTGCGCGATTCCTTGCGGCGCATCGAAGTCACGTTGGGAGGCGAGCAGTTCGCGCCAGAGCGATCCACTCGCCAATTCGTGATCGCCGCCAACGACCACCTGACGGCAGTCATCATCGCGCCACTGGCCCGGGCACTGCAGAACGCGGCACCCGGCGTGGATCTTGTGATCCGGCCGTCGACCCGCCTGGACCTCGCGGAGCAGATTGACCTGGGGCGCATCGACCTGGCGATCGGCATCTTTGCGCAAATCCCTGCCCGATTGAAATCGCGCACGCTGATGTCGCAGGGGGAAGCGATCCTCATGCGACGCGGGCACCCGGCGGCGCGTCGCAATCTCACGCTGCGCGACATGGCGAAGTACCCGCTGGTGACGGTCTCCGTCGGCGGCCAGGAGGAAGGTGCCGTCGGGGGCTTCATCGTGGAGCGCGGATTGGCCAGGCAATCGGAGATGTTCGACCGGCGGGCGCTGGAAGAAGCCTTGCAGGCAGAAGAGCAGAGGCCGCGCGCCCGTGTGACGGTGCCGCATTCGCTGGCCATCCCCGAACTCCTGCGGAACACAGACATGCTGTCCATCGTCCCCGCGTCGCTGGCCGTGGCGCTCGCAAAGAGCAGCGACTTGTTGCGGCGTCAGTCGCCTTACGAAGCCGGGAACTCCACCATCAGGGCAGTCTGGCACAGCCGCGACGAGCACGACGCGGGGCACGCCTGGTTGCGCGACATGGTGGCCACGACAGCGAAGTCGGCGCAGGACGCCCTGGGCTGACCGTATTCCACACAAAGTGCATGCCGTGCATTTCGTGCATGCAAAGACATCACTTCGCCTAGACCTTCCGACCCACCATCATTCTGTCACTTCGACTTCTTGATTTTTTTGCGAGGTACGGAATGGTCGCAATGAACCGTCGCGCGTTTGCGCGCATCGCCATGGCCGCGCCGGCCGCGGGCTGGCTGCTGCCCTCGTTTTCCCAGGTGCAGGGCAGCATGGGCAAGCTCCTGGTGGGCTATCCCGCGGGAGGCACACTCGACACCACGGCGCGACAGTTGGCGGAGGCCTGGCGCAAGCAGGGGCGACAGCACATCGTCGACAACCGTGCGGGCGCGGCCGGCCGGATCGCCAACAGCCAACTCAAACGCGAGCGGCCCGACGGGAGCACGCTGCTGTGCACGCACGCCTCCGCCCTCACGATCTACCCGCACGTGTACTCGCGTCTCATGTACGACCCCGCGATGGATTTCGTGCCGATCTCGCCCCTGGTGGCCGTTACCTGCGCTTTCGCGGTCAGCAGCGCTGTCCCTCCGTCCGTGCGCGACGTGCAGACGTACGTCGAGTGGGTGCGCGGCGCGCCTGGCTCCGCGACGTATGCGTCTCCGGCCGCCGGATCCTTCGCGCACTTCCTCGGCTACCAGCTGTCCGACGCGGGCTCCCTGAAGCTGCAGCACGTCGGCTACCGAGGCTCCGCGCCGGCGATGCAGGACCTGCTGGGAGGCCAGATCCCCGCGTACTTCGGCTTCGTTGCGGATTTCCTCCCGTACCTGGAGCAAGGCAAGGTGCGCATCCTTGGCGTTTCGGGTGAGAAGCGGTCACCGTTCCTTCCGAAGGTCCCGACTTTCGTGGAGCAGGGCTTCGCGAACATCCGCGGCGTGGAGAACTATGGCATCTTCGCGCCCCCCGGCAGGCCTGACAGCGCGATCCAGGCGCTGTACGCGTCCATCGTGGCCGCCAGCAAGGACCAGAGCCTGCGAGCGGCTTTCGAGAAGGTCGGCCTGGAGACGTTGACGCTCGCGCCGTCGGATTACGTCAGGCAGCTGCAGCGCGAACGCGAGTTCTGGGCACCCGTGGTGCGCGCATCCGGGTTCCGATCCGAGGAGTGAACGGAGCGGTCATGGAATCAGCGCGCGCCACCCAGGCGGACATCGCCAGCTGTGTCGACCAGGTCCTCCAATCGCGGCGCTCGACGCGCGCGTACAAGCCCGAGCCCGTGCCGGCGCAACTGGTGCGCGATATCCTCGATCGCGCAGCCACCGCGCCGAGCAATTCCAATACGCAGCCCTGGCGCGTGCATGCACTCGCAGGGAGTGCGCTGCGCGAGCTCGGGGATGCGCTGGTCGCGAGCTTCCGCGAAGACCGGCTACCTCCTTCGGCCCATTTCCCGAATCCGCTGCCCGCGGAACTCGGTGCGCGGCAGGCGGACTTCGCGACGCGCTACTACGGCTGCCTCGGCATCGACCGACAGGATTTCGCCGCGCGTGCGCGCCAGACGGAGAAGAACTTTCACTTCTTCGGCGCGCCCGTCGGCCTCATCTTCAGCATCGACGCGCGCCTGACGGCACACAGCTGGCTGGACCTGGGGCTGTTCGTGCAGAACGTGATGATCGCGGCGCATGCTCGCGGCCTGGCCACGTGCCCGCAGGTGTCGTTCGCCCGTTTCCACCCTGTCATCGCGGCACACCTGCCCATGGCCCCGCACCACGTGACCCCCTGCGGGATGTCTCTCGGGTTTCCGGACGCGTCGGCCGCGGTGAACCAGGTGCGCATGCCGCGACAGGGCGCGGGCACGTTTGCGCAGTTCGCAGGGTTTGCGCAGCAAGCCTGACGACCTCGCGTCAACCTTCCGACCACGGGGGCCCGACCCTAGTGCGCGAACTGCCGGCGGTACTCGCTCGGGCTGACCCCGTAGCGCCGGCTGAAGGCGCGGCTGAACGCATCGACGTTCCCGTAGCCCACGTTGGTTGCAAGCCGCTTCAGCGGCACGGCGGAATCCTCGAGTTGCCGCCGCGCTTCGTCGATCCTGGCCTTCTCCACGAATTGCGCTGGCGTCATGCCGGTCTCCTCGCGAAAGACGCGGGCGAAGTTTCGCTCGCTCATTCGGGCGCGCGTGGCCAGCCGGGGAACGGACAGATCCGCCTTGAGGTGAGACAGCACGTGATCCTGCACTTGCCGGATGCATGACTTCTCGGCTGTCTGGGCGGCAAGGTGTGCGCTGAACTGGCTTTGCCCGCCAGGACGCTTGAGGAACATGACGAGTTCCCTGGCAACACGAAGCGCGAGTTCGCGTCCGTGATCCTCCTCGACCATCGCAAGCGCCAAGTCGAGGCCGGCCGTGACGCCAGCCGACGTGTACAAGTTCCCGTCCTTCACGTAGATGGCGTCGGGCTCCAGAACGACCTGCGGATTGCCGGCCGCGAGCTGTGCGACTTCGTTCCAGTGCGTGGTCACTCGCCTTCCATCGAGCAGGCCGGCGGACGCCAGGACGAAAGCGCCAGTGCACACCGAACCCAACCGGCGCACGGATCGCGACTGCGCCTGCAGCCAGCCGTGCAGCTCCCGGCCGGGCCACAGCGCCTCCACTTCAGGACTGCCAGCCACGAGCAGTGTGTCGAGCTTGCCGCGCAGGGTCGACACGGTGGCGTCCACCATGAGCCGTAGCCCGCAGCTGCTGCGCAGCACGCCCGCTGCCGTGCCGATGACCTGCACGGAGTAGGCACGTGGATCACCGAGCTGCCGCGCCGCTTCGGCGAAGACATCGGCGGGCCCGACGACGTCGAGCAGCTGGACGGAAGGAAAGGCAAGGATCCCGATGCGCATGGCGGAACTCGCTGGTGGTTTGGCGGTAAACGTCGTGAACGAATCTATCGGCCAAGGCGATTTTGGCTGAAACTTCCAGCAACGGCAATTCACGCCAGTATCAACGAGGTAGGGCATGAACACATCGATCCAGGACGCGGAGCGCGTCGGAAACTCCTTTTCAGAGGACGGAATGCTTACTGCCCGTCACTTAACGCGCACGGCCATCCAGCGGATCGCCGAGGGGGTGCGGCCGGGAATGGTTGAAGAAGACGCCGTGTCGCTCGCCAGGAGCGTCCTGACCGAGATGGGTCTGCATGCCACGTGGCATCCCATTCGCGTTCGATTCGGCATCAACACCACGAAGCCCATGAAGCAGCTTTCCACGCCCGGCGTGGTACTGCGTGAGAACGACATCTTCTTCGTGGACATTGCGCCCCGGTACAAGGCATGGGAGGGCGACGGAGGGGCAAGTTTCGTGGTTGGCGACGACCTGCAGGTGCAGCGATGCGCACGCAACGCGGAGGAACTCTTCCACGAGGTCCGCGCTGCATGGAGACGGCATGACTGGACGGGCGCTCGCCTGTACGAGTACGCCGACCAGCGCGCAAGGCAGATGGGATGGGAGCTGAACTTCGACCTCCCGGGTCACCGCCTCTCGGACTTCCCGCATGCCGCCATCTATTCCGGTTCGCTCGCGCAGGCGGCCTTCTCCCCCAGTCCCATGCGGTGGGTGCTGGAGATCCACTTGCGTGATCGGGAGCGACGCTTCGGTGCGTTCTTCGAGGACCTGCTCCTGGAAGACCGCTTCTACGACCATTGATCGCACGTCAGGAGGAACACCGTGGTCGCTTCGCTGGCTCCAACGTTGATCGCCGAACTGCTGGCGCTCGGTGCGCTCGCTGGTTTCCTTGCAGGTCTCCTGGGTATCGGAGGCGGGCTAGTTCTCGTGCCTTGTCTGATGCTCCTGCTGGCTGGCCAGCAAGTGGGCGTCGACGTGGCGGTCAAGGTTGCGATCGCCACCTCCATGGCCGTGGTTCTGTCCACTTCCGCAAGCAGCGCTCTGGCGCATCATCGCCGCGGCGCCGTGCGCTGGCACACCGTGGCCCATCTGGCGCCCGGGATCGTGTTCGGAAGCGCCGCCAGCAGCCTCGCGGCATTCGCGTACGTCAAGGGCGCCGTGCTCGCGCTGGTCTTCGCAGGTCTCGTGCTCGTATCGAGCGTCCACATGCTGGTCGAGACACCCGCGTCGCCGCGACGGCAGCTTCCCGGAACGGCAGGCCAGGCGGGCGCCGGCGCAGCCATCGGCTTCATGTCCGGCCTCGTCGGCGCCGGCGGCGGATTCGCCAGCGTCCCGTGGATGACGTGGCATGGCGTCCCAATGCGCCAGGCGGTGGCGACCTCCGCGGCGCTCGCGCTGCCCATCGCCGCGGTCAACGTGGCCGGCTATATCGCGTCAGGCCTGCACGCTCGCGGCCTTCCGCCCGGATCCGCCGGATACGTGTGGATCCCGGCATGGGTGGCGATCGCCGGTACCAGCATCGTGGCGGCGCCGTTGGGCGCACGCGCCGCCCATGCGTTGCCCGCCTCCGCGTTGCGAAGGCTCTTCGCCGCGCTGCTGATGGCGCTTGCCGCATTCATGGCGCACAAGGCGCTCATAGGCTGAGGAATCGAATATGAATGCCATTCAGCTCCGTCTTGCAAAGACATCACTTCCATTGCCGACGCCTTTGCGGAGGATCGGCACATCCGGCCTTGTGCTCTCAACTTCCAGCGCCTGCGCCATTCCCTATCACCAAGGAGATTCCTCATGTACCAGTCCCTGCTCGCTGCTTGCCTTCTTGTGGCCACCACAATCGGTGCCGCAATTGGATCTGCGGCCGCGCACGAAGTCGCCGAGAAGGTCACCCCGGCGCTTCAACAATCGATCCCGAACATTCCCGGCAAGTCGCTCATTGCCGTTACCGTCGACTATCCGCCCGGGGCCGCGTCGCTTCCCCACCTCCACGCCAAATCCGCATTCATCTATGCGTACGTGCTCTCGGGCGCCATCGAGTCGCAAGTCAATGACGGGCCCACGCAGTTCCTGCGCGCGGGCGACAGCTTCTACGAGCCGCCGGGCGCCCGCCATCTGGTGAGCCGCAACGCCAGCAAGACCGAGCCCGCCAAGCTGCTGGCGGTCTTTGTCCTGGACACCGGCGACACCCCTCTCACCACCCCTATCCCCCATCCTGGAAAGACGGAGAAATCGCAATGAGCCAACGCCTCGATTACAACCAGATCGCCCCAGCCGGTGCCAAGGCACTCGGCACCCTGTACGGGTACGTCACGCAAAGCGGTCTGGCGCCGCTTCTGGTGGACCTCGTCTACCTGCGTGTTTCGCAGATCAACAACTGCGCGTTCTGCCTGGACATGCACACCCGGGACCTGCTGAAGAAGGGCGTGTCCGTGGACAAGCTCGCGCTACTGCAGGCATGGCGCGAAGCCGGCGACCTGTTCGATGCGCGCGAAAAGGCCGCGCTGGCCTGGGCCGAATCGGTCACGCGCGTGGCCGACACGGGTGTTCCGGACACCGATTTCGAAGCGGCGCGCGACGTGTTCAGCGAGCGCGAACTTGTGGACCTCACCCTGGCGATCGGCCTCATGAACACCTACAACCGGATGGCAATCAGCTTCCGCAACACGCCCCAGGCAGCCAAGCGCGATTAGCACGTACCAGAGCCCGCACGCACTCCATCGTCTCCGGGCCCGAACACCCGAGGGGCGCGGCTTTTCTTCTCAAACGGCAAAGAATTCCCATGACCAAAGTCCTCATCCTCTATCACAGCTTCTACGGACATATCGAAGCGATGGCCGAAGCGATTGCCCGTGGCGCACGCAGCGTCGCCGGCACCGTCGTCGACGTGAAGCGCGTTCCCGAAACCGTTCCAGCGGAAGTGTTCCAAGGCGCCGGCGGCAAGGCGGACCAGGCGGCGCCACTCGCAAAGCCGGAAGAACTCGCAAACTACGACGCCATTGTCTTCGGAGCTCCGACCCGGTTCGGAAACGTCAGCGCCCAGATGCGCACCTTCATGGACCAGACCGGCGGTCTCTGGATGAAGGGCGCCCTGGTCGGAAAGGTCGGCTCCGTGTTCACATCCTCGGCCACGCAGCATGGCGGCCAGGAAAGCACGATCCTGACCTTCCTTCCCACCTTACTGCACCACGGGATGGTCGTTGTGGGCCTACCTTACGCAGAGAGCCGGCAGACTGGGCTCGATGAGATCAAGGGCGGAAGTCCGTATGGAGCGGCGACGATTGCTGGTGGGAAGGGTGAACGGATGCCAAGCGAGCAGGAACTGGGTATGGCCGCGTTTCAAGGAAAGCACGTTGCCACTCTGGCCTCCAAGCTCTCCTCATAAGAAACGCCTGACGCAACGTGCATAGGGGCCCGGGTGCCGTCTACGCGAAGGTCGTAAGGGGGCTATGCATTCACCACTTCTGTGATCCACGTGTACCTGCGCATCCTTCAATCACCACTGCGCATGTTCATCACAAGCGGTCGGGCCTATTTTCCCGTGTAAGGGGTAGACCACCGACGTCAATACCTGGCTCGAGCACCAGATCGCCCATACAGACTCTGCTGGTGGCGGGATCGGACAGCCGATATGGCGTGTCGCCGCTGCCTGCGCGAACGCAGGGGAAGATGGCCAAGCACGAATACAAGCGGGATGGGTCGATCCGGAAAGGCGCGCAATGGGCGCGCGTCGTTCAAGACGGTACAAACAACTGCAAGAGCGTAGATACGTGATGGAAAGTTGTTTCTGACATGTCGAACCCTAGCCGCATACGCACAAACATTTTGCGTACGAGAACCCACAATTCCTTCATCTTTGATGGAGACAACAATGCAGTCCCGCCGCTTTGCGCTTGCTCTTGTAGTGGCAATGCTTGGATGGATCAATCATCCTGCATTTGCTAGCGATGCCGCGCCCTATCCTCAGAAGGCCATCAGAATAGTTGTTCCGTATCCACCGGGCGGTACCACCGATTTTCTTATGCGCTCAGTAGCTGCACGTCTGCAAGAAGCGCTTGGGCAGCCCGTCGTGATTGAGAACCGGGGTGGCGCATCAGGAACGATCGGTGCTGACGCAGTGGCAAAGTCCACGCCGGATGGATACACGTTGCTAGTCGGAGCCGCGCATCACACTATCGCGCAAAGCGTCTTTGCCAAGTTGCCTTACAACATCGCGAGCAATCTGACGCCCATCTCCTTGATGGCCATGGTTCCGAATGTGCTGGTCGTGGGTCCGTCCCTGCCCGCGAAATCGGCAATTGAACTCGTGGAACTTACCAAACGCGAGCCGACCAAGTACAGCTACGGATCGGTCGGGCCAGGGTCGGCACATCACTTGATTGGCGAGATGTTCAAGCTTGAGACCGGCGCCAATCTCGTTCATGTCCCGTACAAGGGAAGTGGTCCCGCTGTTATCGACCTTATCGGCGGCCAAATCGACGTGATGTTCGACAGCATTCCTTCAGCCTTGCCGCACATCAGATCCGGAAAAACACGAGCGCTTGGCGTGACGACGGGAAATCGCTCGAGCGTGCTGCCTGACGTGCCTACGCTGGACGAGGCCGGCGTTAAGAACTTCGACGTCGGAACTTGGTTTGGACTTTTCGCGCCTACCGGGACACCACCCGCAATCATTGCCAGGTTGAACAAGGAGGTCGCCACTGCCCTTGCAGATCCGGCCGTGCGAAAGCCCCTGCTAGAGCAAGGAGTCGAACCCATGCCTAGTACGCCCGCGGCCCTGAAGGCCCGGGTCGATAAGGAATTGGCGGATTATGGTGCGCTGGCAAAGCGTGCCAGGCTCTCCGTGGAATGATCACGATCACAGAATGGCTGCTTGGGTTCCGGATACCGCGGCCGCACTGCTCATACCAGGGCTGTCATGCACTTAGACGCGATCGACCTGCGCATTCTCGATGAACTCCAGCGTGACGGCGGCCTGTCAAATGTCGAGCTAGCACGGCGCGTGCACCTGTCGCCGTCTCCCTGCCTGACGCGCGTGAAAGCGCTCGAATCGTCGGGAGTGATCCAGCGCTACGTGGCGCTGGCGAGCGCCGCGGCGCTGGGACTCGGGCTGAACGTGTTCATTTCGATCAGCCTCAGGACGCAAGGCAAGAGATCCTTGGCGGAATTCGAGCAGCGCATCGCAGAGCACGATGAAGTCATGGAGTGCTACTTGATGACGGGCGACAGCGACTACCTGATTCGGGTCGCAGTGGCTGGCATACAGGCTCTGGAAAAATTCATTCTCGAGCAGCTGACGCCGATCGAAGGCATTGAGAAGATCCGCTCGAGCTTTGCACTCAAGCAAGTGCGATATAAGACCGCGCTGCCGCTTCCTGTTCGCGGTAACTGACTTGCACGGCATGGCGCATCAAGCCGGCGCGTATCCGCAGCCCGCTCTCGCTCGCGAGCTTGCTTGTCGGCTTCCGTCCATGTCATGCATGTGATGCGCAATTACCGTACGTGTGATGGGAGCCGCGGGAGTGACGGCCGACAGCGGGCGCAAAGCCGACCGTCCCACGGACGTCAGCTATTTCCGACTCACAAGGCCCGGCACGGGCACCCAATCAAGGAACGAAGTGAACGTCTCAAGGCTGCTTCGGAGTCAATTCCTGACGAGACGTGTTGCTTCTTGAACTTCCGCTGATGGCCGCAGGCGGCTGTTCAGCGGTGGGGCGCTCCGCGATTGGCTTCCATTAAGCGCCGAATCGCTTCCGCGGCCTCCTTGGGGCTGCATGTCGACGTGTCGACCACCAGATCGTATTGTCGAGCGAACGCTAGATGGCCGAGTTGTTCTCTTGCCATGCCGGTTGCTCGGTCATCACGGAGGCTTTCTCGATGTTCAAGGGTCTCGAGCGGAGCCTTTATGCCTGCGAGGCAAAGCGGGCGGGCCGACAAAACATCAAGACATGCCTGTAGTTCTCCTTCATCGCGCAGCACTGTGTCGAGGATGATCTCAAAGTCGGTGGCGACAAGCCGTCGAAGTGTGGAGCGAAGGTTCTCGCAGTGGATGCGATACGCAAGCCGCTGCTCTTCAGCGCTTCGCATGTCGCGACGCCTCGACATCGTCACAAACGCGTCCAAGGTCACATGGAATGCGGGAACTGGGGCGCTGTCCTGAAGCGCGGCCGCAGTGCTCGATTTCCCGGCGCTGGTCGGGCCGTGCAGGACGATGGCAAAGGGTTTCATGTTAGTGCTTTGATGACCGGTATTGAGCGAACTTAGCCGCGAGACTCACTGACTGCTCGTGCCGACAGCAGCATTGCCAAGGCGGCGTGATGGCCGCGTTCGTGGGCCCCGATCGGCGACAAGCCCTCAGAGAATATGCCGGCCGTTTTCCAAGTCCTCGGCTACCCCGGTGCGGCTAGCCTTTCGATGAAGACCCGCTGCGCCGGATGGATGCGTTGCCGTGCCTCATCGAGCGTGAACCAGGCGGCTCGATCAACCTCCGGGAACCTCGTCCCGCGGCCTGAGCGCGGCGGCCATTCGCACTCGAAGGTGTTGGAGACTAGCGCGCCCGGATCGCAGTCGCCCTCGAAAGCCCAGGCTTCGACCAGCTTGCCACTGGGCAGCTTGGCTACGCCGAGCGCGCGGTGGTTACTGCCTGGCGGAAAGCCGGTCTCTTCTGTGAACTCCCGCAGCGCCGCGGCTAGGGCGTCCTCCGTCGCGCTGTCGTACTCCCCCTTAGGGATGGACCACGCACCTTTGTCTTTGCGCGCCCAGAACGGGCCGCCGGGATGAACTAGCAGCACTTCCATGACGCCACCTACGTTGCGGCACATCAGCAGGCCTGCGCTCCTTGTTGCCATGCCTCAATTGGAGCACGGCCTAGCCGTGCGGGCTTTGCTGATGTGGCGGGAGAACTTTGGCGGGACCTGGCGCCTACTGGTTGGATTTCAGCAACTCATTCGTTGCTCGGGCCTCGGCTCGGCGAGCCCGTCGAGGCGCGCCAAGCTGCCTGATGATGTCGCGCAGCGCAGGGTTGGCAGGCTCGGTGATCCGTGCCATGCCCCGCGAGAAAGCCTGGCAAGCCCGGTCGAACTCACCCAGCGCTTCAAGCATCTGCCGCCGGTCCCTCCAATGGCTCACGGCCGCTACTTTCCCGTCTTCAGATACTGCCGGACGGCGTCGGCCGAGTGCCCAACCGCCTTGACCGCCGCACGCAACTGATCCGGGGTGCAGCCCAGGCTGTTGGACCAGTCACGGCCTTCATGCTCCTGCTCGAGGGAAATCAGCTTGCGGTCGGCGCGGGTCTTCTTGCGATCACAAGGGTCTCATCTGATGTCAATGCACCATCCTTCCGCAGCCTGGCGCAAGCGGCTGACCGACAAGCCCGAGATCGGTTAGCAGCGAACGCCGCAGCCGACGGTACTCTGGAGCATCGCCAGCGATCTGCCCAAGTTGCCGCCAATGCTTCTTCTATGCATCCAACGTCCTTTCCAAATCGTCTGAGGATCTCGTGACCGGTGCTACTTCAGTGACTCACGCGCGACTGAGGCGGCATTTCGTGACATTGAGCGCGACGAGCGTCGCAATCGGAGTTGTGGGCGGATGTGGCTTCATCCCGCGAAGGCCCAGCGTTCCCACTCCAACGCAGCAAAGACGATGATCGTTGTACTGCCCGGACGCGGAATGACAACGCGGGAGCTAGAGGAAAATGGCTTTGTCCATGCAGTCGGTGCGCTTGACATGGCCGCTGACGTTTTGCTCGCAGACGCCCATCTGGCCTACTACGAGGACCGAAGCATTTTGAAGCGACTGCGTGCTGATGTGATCGAGCCTGCCCGGCAAAGCGGTTACAAAGCGATCTGGCTGGCGGGCATCTCCCTGGGCGGCCTCGGTGCCATCCTTTATGCGGACGCCCACCCTTACGAGATCGCCGGCGTGCTCGCCATCGCACCCTATCTTGGCGGGGCGGACGGCCTGAGGACGGTCATTGACGCCGGTGGCCTGTTGCGCTGGCGAGCTGCGACGAACCCTGGGGGGGAATCGGAGATCTCGGATGAGGTTTGGCGCAGCGCTCAGGGCGTTGTACAGCGGAACGACGCTGGGACTGGACCGCCTCTCTTGCTCGGGTATGGGCTTGAGGACCGCTTCGCCCCAAGCAACCAAGCTCTCGCGGAATCACTGCCACGCGATCGCGTCTTCACTGCGCCTGGCGGCCACGACTGGAGTCCGTGGCGCGGTCTATGGCAACGCATGCTTGTCGCAACGGATCTTCGGCGCTGCTAGTGAAGCAGCCGAAGCTACAGGTACGTGGCTCAAACCTCGAAGCGGTCCTGCCTCCCGACACCCGATTCGGAGGCAGACGAAGGCGAGAACGGACGCGTGTCGGCCAGAAGCAGTCCTCGCCCGAAGAACTCCGCGAGAACCGGTGTCGGCAGTTGACAAGGCACTGGGGGGCCAACGTTGTGGGGGCGGCTCGGTGCCGGTTGCGGACCCTAAGCCTTGCAGGACGCGGACGTTCAGGGTGACCGTCGGCTTCGCGCCGCCCGTTGCAGTCGTCATTCTTCGGCCGGGTAGCCGCCCCTGCACAATTGGATTGGATGTGCGAACCTATTCCTCACGAACTGCTCCAGCGCCTCGAACGATGTAGAGCCAGCCGAACATCGTGAAGATCGAAAAGCAGGGTGGACAACGACACGACCGCACCCATCATGGCCTTCTCAGTGCCGTACTCGACGGCCTGGATATAGCCGTTCTTCCCCGGTCGGCATGGCGGCGCAGGCGAGGGCAGCAACCATCGCGGTCCCGTCGAGCCCGATCCCAGGCAGAACAGGTAGACCACGAGCCGGACCAGCAGCAGCTTGACCAGCGTGAGCACCGCGTAGAACGACAGCCGCTCCCGCAGGTCGCCGAGCGTCAACTCGAGCCAGATGGCAAAGAGCGCACAGGGGTCAACGCATCGCCCAGCACGCTGAGGAAGGTGTCCAGCGGCTTGAGCAAGCCAGCAGTTCCGTGCGCGGACACTCGGGACGATCGCATCTGTTCACAGCCGCGTTGCCGTACCGATGCACCACCTAGGATTTGAGGGCGTTCTTGTAGCTGGGCGTTTGGGACGGCCGTCTATGTGCCATCAGAGGCGAGCAAACTGTGGTTCCTCGCGCTCACGAAACTGATGGCGAGCCTGCAGGCGAGACCGGTAGTTTGCAAGCACTGGCTGCACCGTGATCCGTGCTCAGATTGGCGCGCCCTTGGCACAATGGCGGCAAGATGGCTTTGTCCAGACAATCCATTCGGTTTTGCAGGGCCGCCGACGGCTGTCGTATTGCCTTTGCGACCAGCGGGCGCGGCCCTGCGCTCGTCAAGGTGGGCAACTGGCTCACCCATCTGGAATTCGACCTGCAAAGCCCCGTATGGGGCCACTTGGTCGAAGCCCTGTCGGCCGACCACACGGTGATACGTTACGACCAGCGCGGCACCGGCCTGTCGGACCGGGATGTTCCGGAGCAATCCTTCGAAGCCTGGGTGAAAGACCTCGAAACGGTGGTTGATGCCTCCGGGATCGAACGGTTTGCACTGCTCGGAGTTTCGCAGGGCGTGCCGGTGGGTATCGAATATGCCGTGAGACATCCCGGGCGGCTGACCCACCTGGTCTTGCACGGCGGCTATGCGCGTGGTCGTCTTCGCCGCACCGAGGATGATGCGATGCTGCGCGAGGTGGCCTTGACCAACATCAAGTTGGCCGAACTGGGATGGGGCCGCGATGACGACGATTCGTTCCGACAGTTCTTCACGAGCCAGTTCATTCCCGGCGGCACCCTGGAGCAACTGCGCTGGTTCAACGAGTTGCAGCGCATATCCGCATCGCCTGCAGCTGCAGCCCGCATCATGCGGGTGCTCTACGACATCGAGGTGAGCGAGGCGCTGCCGCGCGTCGAATGCCCCACCCTCGTGTTGCACGCCACGGGCGACCTGTCCGTCCCTTTCGATGAGGGCAGGCATCTGGCCAGCGGCATCTCGCACTCGCGCTTTGTCCCGCTGGCGAGTGCCAATCACCTTATCCTGGCGCAGGATCCGGCCTGGCCGCGATGGGTCGCCGAGGTCCGTGAGTTCCTGGGCGCCACGCCGCAGGCGCAGGGGGATCATTTTCCCAGCCTCACGCCGCGCGAGCGTGAACTTCTCGAACTGCTGGCACAGGGCAGGGACAACGCCCAGATGGCGGCCCACCTGGGGTTGAGCGACAAGACGGTGCGCAACCACGTCAGCAACATCTTCACCAAGTTGGAAGCCGAGAACCGCCCGCAGGCCATCGTGAAGGCCCGCAAGGCCGGCTTCGGCGCGGGCGCCTAACGCCCTTGCGCAAGGCATCCGGGACACATGTCCCGGCTAAGCGGCGCCTGGGAGGCCCGTTCGTGACGCGTGTCCCATCGTGCATTCGCGCCTGCGGCGGAATGATTCGTTCACGTCAACAAGACGGAAATCAACCCAGGTGAACGACATGCAACAGACCCTTGCGAGCCGTATTGGCTTCCTCATCGACTCCCAGCGCTACGCCCGCTGCATCGAACACTCCAAGCGCATCCGCTGGGACATCGATCAGGACGTGATCCGCGATCGCGAATTCGCGCGACACGAGAAGTTCTTGCCCGACGGGCTGACTTACCTCGACCGACTCGCATCCATCATCAGCCCCGGCGAGCGCCGCTTCCTGAGCCAGATTCAAGGCCGCACCTACGCCAACATGTTCGGCCTGGTCGAGCGCTTCATCGGCGCCAAGATGCTGGAACTCAGTCGTGACCACTGGCTGGGCGACCAGGTCGCACTGGAGGCCCTGGTCCGCTTCACCGACGAGGAGCTCAAGCATCAGGAACTGTTCCGCCGCATCGAGGCTTTGACCGCCCGATGCATGCCCGACGGCTACCTGTTTGCACCGGAGCCAAACACTGTCGCGCAGTTCGTCCTTGGAAAGTCCACCTGGTCCGTGCTCGCGTTGACCTGCCACATCGAGCTGTTCACGCAGGTTCATTACCGCGAGAGCATTGGCGCCGACCAGCAAGTGTCGGATCTGTACAAGGACGTGTTCCTCTTCCACTGGAAAGAGGAATCGCAGCACGCCGTGCTGGACGAACTGGAATGGCTGCGCGAGGATGCCCGGCTTACGCCCGAGGCGCGTGACCGAGCGGTCGACGACCTTCTGGCGCTGGTGGCCGGGATCGATGAGATGCTGCAGGTCCAGGCCAAGGTCGACGTCGACTACTTTCTCGGGAACAAGCCGCAGGCAGGCGTGCTCGACGCGCTGGAGGTGCGGCAGATCCGGGACACGGTGCTCGCGGCCTACCGCTGGCAGTACATCCTTTCGGGCGCGCAGCATCCGCACTTCCTGAAGCTCCTGACCCAAATGGTCACGCCAGCGCAGGTCGAGCGGATCATGGCTGGCCTGGCCCCCTTGCAGCAGGGGCGGCCATCATGATCACGCTCTACAACCTGATCCTCGCCGCCATGTACGAGCGGACGGCGGCCTTGAAGCTTCGGTGGCAGGCGGTTGCGGACCGCGAGGACTTTGCGCAGCTCGACGAGTCGTCACTGCGCGACCTCGGCGTCGACCGATCGGAGCTCAAATCGTTCCGGGCGGAGGCACACTCGGCGCAACCTTCCAGCCGAAGGCGGGTTGCCAACTAGCGGCCAGCTCCTCGGCATTGCGCGCCCAATGGAGTCACGAACCGTGGTCACCGCGCAGCAGCACCAGCGGTGGCCCGGCATCGCCAAAACGCCGCCAGCAGACCCGTCCCCCGTCGGAGTCCACGCGTTTGACCACTCCATTGCCCGCAGGCGGGCCAGCAACGGGTCGTCGAAAGCGGGGACTTCGTTCATTGCCTTCAACGCAGCACAGCCACTCCGTCCGCCGCGCGCACGCCCTGCCCCTTGGGCAGCACGAAGATGGGATTGACCTCGGCTTCGAGCAGTCGATCACCCAACTGCGCTGCCATGCGCGAGAAGGCCACGATCGCGTCCACCAGCGCCTCGACGTCGGCCACAGGCCGCCCGCGGAAGCCGTCGAGCAGAGGCCAGGTCTTCAGCTCGTGCGCCATGGCCAGCGCTTCGTCCCGGTCGAGGCCCCCCTGCGACGGCAGCAGACGCATGGTCGTGTCCTTGAAGAGTTCCGCTGTGATGCCGCCCATGCCCAGGAGGATAGCGGTGCCGATTGCGTCGCGGTGCATACCGAGGATCAGCTCGGTGCTGCCCTGCACCATCTCCTGCACCAAGAATCGGTGCGGGCGCATGCGGGCCCGGCTCTCGACCTCGGCGGCCATGGCGTGCAAGCGGGCGCCGACCTGCTCGGGCGAGAGGTTGACCGCCACGCCGCCCACGTCGCTCTTGTGCGTGATCTCGCCCGAGAGGATCTTCAGCACCACGCGGCCGCCCAGTTGGTGCGCGGCGCGCTGCGCTTCTTCGGCGGAATGGACCACGATCTCTTTCGCGCAGGGCACACCGAAGCGCGCGAACAGCTGCTTGGCCTGCGCCTCGTCCAACGTGCCCGAAGGAAGGTCCTCGACCGGCACCGGATCCGCCTGAACCTGTTCGGCAGGCGCCCTGAGCTGCGCCGCGTGCAACATGCTGGCCAGCGCCGCCGTGCAGCTTTCCGGTGCGGCAAAGGCCGGCACGCCGTGCTGCGTCAACAGGGCGGCCACCTCGGGCGCATGCGGGCTCACGAAGGCGACCACCGGCTTGTCCGACAGCGGCAGGCAGTCTTGGATGGCGCCGGCCATCAGCTCGGGCATCGCCAGGCCCGAAGAGCCGACGATGATCGCGAGCGCGTCATAGCTGGGGCTTGCGAGAAGCGCCCGGATGGCGCCGCGCAGCAAATCAGGCTGCAGGCCCGCCAGAGTCACGTCGATCGGATTGCGGTCCAGCGCGGCATGGTCCCCCGTCTGCAGTGCGCGCAGCGCGGCGGCGGTGGCCTCGTCCGGCGCAGGAGTCTCGAAGCCGGCGACGCCCAGGCCGTCCGAGACCAGCGTGCCGGCCCCGCCGGTGGAGGTAAGAATGGCGACCCGCTTTCCTCGCAGGTGGCGCCCGCTGGCCAGCGCCGCCGGAATATCGAGCAGGTCGGCGAACGACTGGGCGCGTATGACCCCGGTCTGGCGGAACAAGGCGTCGTACATGCGGTCGGCGCCGGCGAGCGCGCCGGTGTGCGAGACGGCCGCCTGCGCGCCGGCCTCCGAGCGGCCGATCTTGAAGGCCACGATGGGTTTGCCGGCGCGCGCGGCCCGCAGCGCTGCCGAGCGGAACTTCTCCGGATGCCGCACCGCTTCGACGTACAGCGCAATGACCCGGGTGGCCTCGTCGTCTACCAGCGCGTCGATGAAGTCCGACAGCTCCAAGTCCACCTCGTTGCTGGTAGAGACAAGCTTGGATAGCCCGATGCCGCGCGCCGCGGCCCGCGACAGCAGCGAGCCCAGGATGCCGCCGCTTTGCGACACCACCCCGATCGCGCCTTGGGGGAAGTGGTCCATCTCGAGCGCGCCCGACGCCGACAGCACGATGTTGTCACTGAGGTTGACCAGCCCGATGGTGTTGGGACCCAGGATGCGCATGCCACCCGCGGCCTCGATCAGTTGCTGCTGCCGCTGTGCGCCGTGCTCGCCGGTCTCGGTGTAGCCACTGGCCAGCACGATGGCCGCCGCGGTCCCGCGAGCCGCCAGGTCGCGCACCGCGAGATGCGCGCGCTCGGCACCCAGCAGCACGATGCCGACGTCGGGCGTCTCGGGGAGCGAGGCGATGTCGGGAAAGCACTGGAGGCCACCGATCTCGGCCACCTTCGGATTGACCGGATAGATGGCGCCGGCGAAATGGTGCTTGAGCAGGTAGGACACCGGGCGGCCGGCCGTCTTGGCCGGATCCGCCGAAGCGCCGATGACGGCAACGCTGCGGGGCTTGAGGAGTCGGTTGATTGCGTTCATACCCCGCTCCTCATGCCTTGCCGGCGGCCGAGGTCTTGGCGAGGAAGGCCATCACCGACTCGCGGTGCTCGCTGCTGGTGTAGCAAATGCCCTGGGCCTGGCTGCCATGGGCGAACACCTGCTCGGCCGACAGCTCGAAGCTCTGGTCCAGGATGCGCTTGCCCAGCGCCAGCGCGGTGGCCGAGCCCTGGCTCAGTTCCCGCGCCCAGCACTGGGCATCCGCCAACAGGCGGTCCGCGCTGGTCTTGCGGTCGACGATGCCCAGGGCCAGCGCTTCGTCCGCCTCCACCTTGCGGCCGGTGAAGATCAGCTGCTTGGCGCGCGGCAGGCCCACGCGGCGCGGCAGGAAGTACATCCCTCCGCCATCGGGAACGATGCCCCGGTGGATGTACGACCAGCTGAAGCTGGCCCATTCGCTGGCGATGATGAAGTCGCAGGCCAGCGCCGTGTCGGCGCCCAGGCCCGAGGCGGCGCCGTTCACGGCCGCGATCACCGGCTTGGGCATGGTGTGCAGCAGCGTCTGCGTGTAGTGCACGCGCTGCTGACGGTGCCAGCCGTTGAATGCGATCTCGCCCGTGGGTGCGCTCATGCGCCGCTCCATGCCGGCGATGTCGCCACCGGCACAGAAGCCCTTGCCGGCGCCAGTAAGCACCAGGGCCCGGATGGCCTTGTCGGCCTGCACTCTCTCGAGGGCGACGATGAACTCGGCGCGCATGTCGTCGCTCATGGCGTTGCGTTTGTCCGGGCGGTTGAACGTGAGGGTGGCGATGCCATCCTCGACCAGCAGGTCGATCAGGGAAGTGCTCATGGTGCAGTCCGTAGGGGAGAAAAGTTCGGGCCGTGCGGGCTCAGTCGATCTTCAAATTGTTTTCCTTGACGACCTTGCGCCAGCGGGCTTCTTCGGCACGCACGTAGGTGTCGAGTTCGCCGGGCGCGCCCGTGGAGACACTCAAACCCTCGGGTTCCAGGCGCTTGCGAAACTCGGCGTCCTGCGTGGCCTTGTTCGCTGCGGCATTGAGCTTCGCGATGACATCGGCCGGGGTTCCGGCGGGCACGAAGATGCCATACCAGCTTTCCACGGCGTAGCCGGGCACGGTCTCGGCGATGGCCGGAATGTCCTTGAGGGCGGGCGATCGCTTCGATGTCGTCACGCCCAGCGCGCGCAACTTGCCGCTCGCGATCTGCGGCGCGGCGGCGGCGGCAGTGGCGAACATCATGTCCACCTGACCGCCCAGCAGGTCGGTCATCGCCGGTCCGGCGCCCTTGTAGGGGACATGCGTCATCTGCACTTTGGCAAGGTTGTTGAACATCTCGCCTGCCAGGTGCGCAGAGGTGCCGTTGCCCTGCGAGGCGAAGGTCAGCTTGCCCGGATTGGCCCGGGCGGCGGCCAACACCTCCTGCACAGACTTGTAGGGACTGTCGGCCCGGACCATCAGGATGTTCGGGCCGCGCGCGAGCAGCGCCACCGCGGAGAAGGCCTTGTCGGTGTCGAAGGGCAGCTTGGCCATGAGGCTCGGGTTGACGGCGTGGGCGAAGGTGGCCACCACCAGCGTGTAGCCGTCGGGGACGCTCTTGGCGACGAAGTCGGTGCCGATGATGGTGCCCGCCCCAGGCTTGTTGTCGACGACCACCGGCTGCCCCAGCGTCTGCGACATGGCGGCGCCCAGGGTGCGTGCGATGCTGTCTGTGCCGCCCCCGGGGGCGAAGGGCACGATCATCTTGATGGGCCTGTCGGGATAGGCCGCCAGCGCGGAGCCTGTGGCGATGGCGCTAATAGCGAGGCCGGTGGCAAGGCGGGCGAACAGCGCCCGGACGGGATGGAATGTCATGCGTGTCTCCTGTATTCGAAGGGCTGGTCAGCAGAGCGGGCCGGAGCCCGCGCCAGTGGTGCAAAGCTTAGGTCGCCACCACCTATGGCGCACCCACCGAATTCCAAAGAGTGGAATTGACGAGAGTTCCCGCTAAACTCCCGCCGCATGACACGCAGCGCTTCCGATGGCCAGGGCAGGCACGCATCCGCCCGTGCGCTCGACGCCGAGAAGCCGGGTCGGTCGCCGGCCAACCGCTCGCTTGAGCGCGGCATCGAAATCCTTCGCGCGTTCCGCCCCGGCTCCACGCTGCTCGGCAACGCGGAGCTGGCCGAGCGCACTGGCCTTTCCAAGGCCACGGTGAGCCGCCTCACGCAGACGCTGGTAGGCGCCGGCATGCTGCAGCCCGACCCGCCCACGCGCGCCTTCCGGCTTGCGCCCTCGGTGCTTAGCCTGGCACATGCCATGCACGCGGGCTCGACGGTGCTGGGTGCCGCGGCGCCGCTGATGCGCACCGCCGCCGAGGCACACCGGATCAATGTCGGCCTGGCGGCGCCCGACCGGGACGAGATGGTCTACCTCGAATCGATCCGCTACAACCGCCGGCCTTCGCTGCGCTCGGTCGTATCGGGCCAGCGCGTGCCTATGGAGCTGACCTCGCTGGGGCGCGCCCACCTGCATGCCGCGCCAGAGGCGCGCCGTAAGGCGCTCCTGGAACATTTCCGGCGACTGCGAGGAGCGCAGTGGACGACTCTCTGGCCGGAGATCTCTGCCGCGCTGCGCAGCATGGACAGCACGGGCTGGTGCGCCGCGAGCTGGCAGCCCGAGGTGGTAGCCGTCGCCACGTCGCTGACGGTGCACGGCTCGCACTACGCGCTCAACGTCAGCGTTTCCACGGTTGAGGACTTTGACATGACGGTGGGCAGCCTCGCGCCCACGCTGATGTCGTTGCGGGAACGCATACTTCGGGAGATCGAGCGAACCGAAACTACTTGACGACGGGCGTAGACGATCAAGCGTCCAGCCCGCCCGGGTGGCAAAAGTGCCCGCCACTTCGCCTTCTCTCACTCAGCCTCTTGCCCATGAAAAAAGGATCTCAGGTACCGGTGACCTTGAGCTCTTCCATGCACCTATCGAAGGCTGTTCGCGCCGCCTCGATGGCTTGCACCGGCCCCCTCAGCGTCACCTCCGCGACCCCGTGGGGAAGTGCCAGATCCAGCACCGCCTTGCGAATCGCATAGATCCGCTGGAGGATGACTCCGTACTCGACCGCCAGCAGCTTGGGCCGATCGCCCACGATAAACAGCCGTCGCGCGATCTCCAACGTGCGCGGATCAAACCGCCGCTGCTTCGCAATGCGCTGGAGTTCAGCTTCGTCAATGTTCGTAGTCATGGGCGGGAAGGGTCATGAAAAGACTCATGAGCCACAGGTAGAACCAGTAGAGCACCAGGGCGCCAACGGAAAATGCCAGCATTCCCCAGCGCGGAAATCGGGGATCCCCCATCAAGAACCCAAAGATCAGGGTCACCAGGAAGCTCAGGAACGCCACCGGCACCAGCACCGCCCGCACCACCGGCTCACCCAATACCAGGAGCGCACAGATCACGCACCGAAGCACCTGCCACACGGCGATGCCAACCCACCACAGGCCAGCGCCTGTCCAGCCGGCGAGTCGGCTTCTCGCGTGTCCCGGGCTTTCAGGCTGCGACGCCCGCTCGGTCTTGAGATCCCTCATGTCGATTCCTCCGTCGCCCAACACACCAGCCGCAGCGCTGCTAGAGGAACCGCACTGCGCGAGCCGTCCCCGAACCGCACCTCCCCGACGTCGCCATCGCGCGCCTTGATCCGAAGCGATCCGCGCCGGCCTTCATGCTCGACAACCAATACGGTCCGACCGCCGCTTGCCGCCGGTAGGCTGCGCATCGCACTCCCCTCCCCTCTTCTCTCACTGACTTGGGCCCGTGCCAGCAATGCATCTACATTCGCCCGGCTTACCACCTCTGCGCCCTGTACCACGGCTTGCACCAGCTGCGGGGCCACCCGGCCCACGGAGATCAGCCGGTACAGAGTGCGCACGTCCTCGCCCACCCGCCGCTCTCTCACGGCCTTGCGCAAGTCTTCCGAGGCATCGATCAGCGCCGCCGCCTCCGTGATGAAAGAGCGCGGCTTGGACAGGCGCCGCGCGATCTCCGCGCGTGTGACGCCTTCTGCCTCCCGGTCCGCAATGAACCGCGCCAGGTCGAAGGCCGACATGTCCTCGCGGTGCAGGTTCTCCGCCGCCTGCGCGAAAGGATCGATCCGTTCATCGACGAACACGGGCACGGTTTGCAAGCCCGCCAGCCGCGCTGCCCGAAGGCGCCGCTCGCCGCGATTGACGATGTAGCGCCCCTGCGCGCTGGGATGCGATCGCACCGACACGGGTTCCAGCACCCCGTGCAAGCGCATCGACGCGCTGAGCTCCTCGATGCTCTCTTCACGAATGCTGCGCCTGGGCTGCGCGGGATCGAAATCGATGAGCCCCACATCGACATGCACCAGCGCCACAGGCGCCGACACGCCCTCGCCCGCCGCGAGGAGATCCGAGGGCCGAAACTGCGCCAGCGCACTCAAGTCCAGGGCGTCAACACCGCTCATGCGGTCCCCCCGTGTGCCATTTGAGGGCCAACCTGCCGCGGTGCGTCCATGCGCAATTCAAGCAACGTGAAGGCCTCCTTCACTTCGGCGCTGGCCTCGCGCGCCGAACTCTTTGTCAGTTCCCACACCGCCTTGCCTTCAGCCAGCGCTTCGGGAAGTGCGGAGCGCGTGCTGATGCGCGCGGGCACCACGAACTCCCGGTAGCTGGCCGCCAACTGCTGCATGGCCGCCTTCTGCCGCACCGAATGCGGGTTGAACCGGTTCAGCAGGATGCCTGCAAGTTCCAGCCGCGGGTTGTAGCGCTGGCGCACGCCAAAGATGGTCTTGAGCATGTCGGTCACGCCGTCGATGCTGTACTCCTCCAGCTCGATCGGGCACACGACACGCGTCGCGGCGATCAGGGCCGCGCTCATGCGCAGGCCCAGCGCCGGCGGCGTGTCGATCACCACGGTGTCGAAGCGCTGCGCCAGGTGCGTGACGCGCTTGCGAAACGCCGGCACAACCGCCTCCGGCTTGGCGAGTTCTACGTCGGCGAGCTTCTTCGACGCGGCGAACAGCGCGATCGATCGCTGCGCACCGCCAGCGGGGGGCGGCGCCTTCGCAGGCTCCGGCATCGCCAACGCGTCCGCGAGCAATTCGACCGCAAGCGAGCCGCCCGCGAAGGCGCTCAGCGTCTTCGAGGCATTGGCCTGCGTGTCCAGATCGATCACGCACACCGAGCGGCGTTGCATGTCAGCGAGCCACAGCGCGTAGAGCACCGACAGCGTGGACTTGCCGACGCCACCCTTCTGGTTGCCAAAAACCACCACATGTCCCATCACAGCACCTCGCTGCTTCTCATGCCACCGGCTGCTCCGTGGACTGCCACGGGCACCATGGTCGGCTTCTACTGGGATCGTTCGCTGTCTGATAGCGCTACGAGACGTAAAGCCCATTGCCGAATGCTCGGCGCGCACTGGATACCCCGCAATTGCACCTGTCGCAGTCCTTCGATCAACTCTCCATTGAAATCACGCAGTTAGCGTAGTTCTTCGAATTCCTTTTGTCTAGTTGCTCTATAGCTGACTATAGGAATGAGTCCTTTCTCATTATTCTTGCAAGTCTCGGCCGTGCATTGACAACTGCGAATCCCCTGGCAGACAGTGCGTCCCATGCGAGTCGAAGGTAGCCATCAACGTGAATGCGAACGGTCGCCTTGGGTTCTCGCACGCATGCGACTCGCCACGGCCCCGGGTTGGCTCGTCTGGGCTGGCCCGGCACTCGCTGAACCCACGTTCCCGCCGCCGCGCGTTGTTGTGGCGCCGACCGAGCAAGCGGTGCGCGACAGCGATCGCGTGGAGATCTTGCGCGAGGAGCTGAAGAAATCCGAAGCGCTGTTGGGAGCGCTCGCACAGCGCAAGGGGGACCGCTTGGCGGCATCGGATCAAGTCGGCGCCGCCGAGGCCGAGGAACAGCACACTCGCACCCTCGCCGACGTCGCGGGACTTCGACGCGAGTTGGCAAGCGTCACACGTACATCGCCATCAAGTCCCGCGACCGCGCGAGTTTCGAGCTCCACGGAGCTCAAGCCGACTGCTGCGCGTTCGCCCGCGCCGAAGGCACCGGCCTTGGCGCCTTGGTGGGACGTGTACGGCAAGACCCGCCGCCCCGAGCCCGCCCCCCTGGAGCCGCGCGTCCTGCGCTCTGAGACCTCATCGGAGGCGGTACCGCGTGCCGTTTCAGCCCGTTGACAGGAGTCGCCCATGCACACCGCTGCGAACCGCGCCATGTACGACCCGCAGGAGGCGCGGACCTTCGTTCACAATAGCGCATCGTCCATTCCCTTTACGCTTGCCCATGACCTCCCCGGCACGGCCCAAGCCCACGACGACGGCGAAATCGACAGCAAGGTCGTCAGCAAACTCAGCGACAAAGAAGACAACGAGGACCTCCCGTTCAGCGAGGACACCCGCCGCCACCCTCCCGCCACCCAGCCGCGCTCTGCCCTCGGGAGCCGTCACTCATCTGGAGCTGCTCGAACTTCTGCAAAAGGGCGCCCTCATCGAGATCGTCATTGCGGAAGTGGAGCCCGGACGCTACCAGGTGCACCTGGTGGTGCTCTGGCACCTCGGGCGCAGTGTCTTGACGGGCACCTCGGGTCAGCCGCGCACCTTCCGCAGTCTGGACACTCTCCAGATGCATCTCAAGACGCTGGGCATCGGCGGCACCCTCGTGCGCCTGGAACTGCTTCCGTAACCTTCCGCCCGCGCAGCGCCGTTCAGGTCTGGACGGGACGCCTATGGCTGCTCGTGCTCGCCGCGATGTCCATGCTGTTGCCCGACCTCGCCCTCGCCGGCAGCCCCTTTGCCACCGGTGCCAGCGCCACCCAGCAGCAACTCACCGCCATCCTCACCCCCATCGCCGCCGTGGCGGTGATGGTCTCCGGCGCCATGGCCTGGTTCGGCCGCCTGAGCTGGTGGTGGATGGTGGCAGTGGTCATCGGCACCGTGCTGGTCTTCGGCGGTCCACAGATCGTCTCCTGGATCCGAGGGCTCTTCGGAGTCTGAGGAGTTGCGCCGTGAATCGCAATCAGGGCATCGTCGCGGACACGCTTTTCGTCGGCATGACGCGCCCCTCCGTAGTCTGGGGCGTCACCTACTCGGCCATGATGTTCAACATCCTTGTCACGACGGAAGCCTTCATCGTGACAAAGAACCTGGCCTGGCTTCTGGCCTTCGTGCCGGTCCATGGCGTCCTGTACCTGGTGTGCCTGTACGAACCGAGGTTCTTCGATCTGGCGCAACTGTGGGGCCGCACGCGGCTTCCGGCGATCATCAGCGGGAACCTGCGATTCTGGCGCGCCAACTCCTACAGCCCGCTGGCCATCGACACGCCAGATGTCTCGGGCCGGCGGCGCGCACGCGCCGTGACCACCCTCGTGTGAGACAAAGCCATGCGCCTGCTCTCCCGCGCCGAGGCCACCGTGCGCCGCGAGGTGAGCGCCGCTTCGATGATTCCGCTGGTTACCCACGTGGACGAGCACGTGGCCCGCACCACCGCGGGCGACTACGTCCAGACCCTGCGCCTGGCCGGGGCGAGCTTCGAAAGTGCGGATGACGAGGACATCAATGGCTGGCACGAGCGCCTGAATGTCCTGCTGCGCAATATCGCCTCGCCCAACCTCGCGATCTGGACCCATGTGGTGAGGCGTCGTGAGACAGCCTACCCGGCCGGGCGCACGGTCCCGGGCTTCGCCCGCCAAGTGGAGCAACGCTATCGCCACAAAATGGCCGGCGAGCGCCTGATGGTCAACGAGTTGTACCTGACCACCGTCTACCGGCCTCAGCCCACCCGCATCGGCCATGCGGCACTGCGCCTGCTCAGGCGCTCCGACCCGCAAGGGGCGCGCGCGGAGTTGCGCGACTCGCTGGACGCATGTGCCAAGCTGCGCCAGGAACTGTTGGCCTCCCTGGAGCGCTACGACCCCCACGCGCTGGGCATCTACCGCATCGAGGGCGTCGATGCACTCTTCTCTGCGCTCGCAGAGTTTCAGGGGCTGCTGATCAATGGCGAGTGGCAGCGCATGCCCCTTCCGCGCTCGCCCCTGAACGAAGTCTTGGCGACCACGCGACCCTTCTTCGGCAGCGAGGCCATGGAGTACCGCACCGGCACGCACACGCGCATTGGCGCCTTCCTCGGCATCAAGGAGTACCCGACGCCCACGGCGCCGGGCATGTTCGCCGCCCTGCTGACCGCGCCCTTTGCCTTTGTGCTGACCCAGAGCTTCGCCTTTCTGGCCAAGGGCACGGCCGCCGACATGATGAGCCGCCAGCTCAATCGGATGGCCACCGTCGGTGACCTCGCGGTATCGCAGGCCGAGGAGCTTACAGATGCGCTGGACGACCTGATGAGCAACCGCTTTGTGGTGGGCGATCACCATTTCACGCTGCACGTCCTGGCCGACCCCTGTGACGGCGTGAGCGGCGCCCAGGGATCGACGCGCCTAAAGCAGCTCAACGACCATGTGGCCCGGGCGCGCTACCTGTTGGCCGACACCGGCATGGTGGTGGCACGCGAGGACCTGGCGCTGGAAGCGGCCTTCTGGGCGCAGCTGCCGGGGAACTTTGGCTACCGCACTCGCAAGGCACCGATCACCAGCCGCAATTTCGCGGCCATGTCCCCGTTCCACAACTTCCCGACCGGCCGTGCCAAGGGCAACTACTGGGGCGACGCGCTGGCGATGCTCATGACGCGCTCGGGCTCCCCGTACTTCTTCTCCCTGCACGCGAGCGATCCGCGCAGCGCGGATGGCGGCAGCCGCCGGGACGTGGGCCACGTCAACGGCGTAGGCCCGGTGGGCACCGGCAAGACCACGTTCCTTGGGTTTTGCATGATCGCGATCTGCAACCGCCTGGATGCCACCCAGGTGCTCTTCGACAAGGACGAGGGCCTGCACATCCTGGTGCGCGCCCTGGGTGGGCAGTACCTGCCGCTGAAGAACGGCGCGCCCACGGGCTGCAATCCCCTGCAGCTGGACGCCGGCGTCCCCGACAACGTCGAGTTCATGCGGCATTGGCTGCGCCGGCTGGTGATGCGCTCGCCCGCCGAAGCCCTGAACGTGCAGCAGGAGGAAGACCTGGAGCAGGCGCTGCGCGGAACGTTGGCGCTGGAGGCAAAGTTTCGGCGCCTGTCCCGGCTCATCGCCTTCCTGGACGTGACGGACCCCGAGGGCATGTATGCACGCCTGCGCAAGTGGTGCGCCTGCGAACAGGGTGACTACGCCTGGGTCTTCGACAACGACCGCGACGAGGTGGCACCGCTGCTCGCTCAGCACAGCCTGGTGGGCTTCGACGTCACCGACTTTCTGGACAACGACCTGGTTCGAGCACCATTGACCATGTACCTCTTCCACCTGGTCAACTCGATGGTGGACGGCCGTCCCCTGGTGTGCTGGATGGACGAGTTCGCCAAGCTGCTGGGCGACCCGGCCTTCGCGCGCTTCGCCAAGAACGGCCTGGAGACCTGGCGCAAGAAGAATGCGAGTCTCGCCACCTTCACGCAGAGCACGAGCCACGTGCTGGACTCGGGCATTGCGCGGGCCATCATCGAGCAGACGCCCACGAAGATTCTCTTCCCGAACCCGGAAGCGGACTACCGCGAGTACACCGAGGGCTTCAACCTCACGGACAGGGAGTTCGCGCTCATCAAGCAGGAACTCGAGCCAGGTTCGCGCCAGTTCCTCATCAAGCAGAACCATGTGAGCGTGGTGGCGCAGCTGGACCTCAAAGGCTTCGACGACGCGCTGCATGTGATCTCCGGGCGCACAAGCAATGTGCGACTCATGAGCGAATGCATGGCCCGGCACGGGCCGCACCAGGATCAGTGGCTTGAAGCGTTTCGCGCCGCCCTGTCGGGTGACCAATCGTCCCGCCCTCCTTCAACCCGGGAGACTTCCCATGCGTAGACAGCTTCTCGCGCTCCTTCTTGCAGCTTCAGCATGGACGGCCCCCCTGCACGCGCGCGCCGGAATTCCGGTGATCGACGTCACGGCCGTGGCCAACTTGATCCAGCAAGTGATGTATTGGCAGCAGCAGATCACCGCGATGCAACGGCAGTTCGACCAGCTGCAGGCTTCCAAGGAGCAGCTGCAGCAAACCTACGGCGCGATGACCGGCACACGCGGGATGGACCAACTGCTGGCGACCTCCGACCTTTCGCGCAACTACCTCCCCCCTAACTACAACGAGCTGATGGGTGTCATCAACGGCTCCGCGTCGGGCTACTCGGGCCTCTCGGGACAGGTGCAATCGATCATGAACGCGAATCGCGTCCTCTCGGGCACGCAAATGGATGCCCTCAGCCCCGACTTGCGCCAGATCGTGGACAAGGGAAGACAGTCCTCCGCCATGCTCAACGGCATGACGCAAAGCGCCTACCAGAACACCAGCCAGCGTTTCTCGGCGCTCCAACAATTGATCGATGCCATCGGACGAACGAACGATCCCAAGGCAATCCAGGAGCTGCAAGCTCGAATACAAGCCGAGCAAGCGATGCTTACGAATGAGCAAACGAAACTACAGAGTCTTTATGAGATAGCGCGATCAGAAGAGCTTGTGCGCAGGCAGCGCATCCGAGAGCGCTCCGCGTCAGACGTAGGCTCGGTGAAATCGCTACCGACCATCAGCTACTAGAGCCAAGCTAAGTGAAATCCCACTATGTCGAAGAGCACCTGGATTCTTCTCGCGGTCGCTATTGCAGCCGCAGTCGGCGGCGGGGCCTACTACGTTGTCCACCAACAGACGTTGGAGATTCCTGCGCAAGTGGCACCCGCGGCGCCTGCAGCGCCCGAGTCACAGAAGACTGCCCCCGAGGATCTGACGAAGAAGAAGCTCGATGGCATCGGTAGCACTCGCAGTTTGAAGCCCGTGCAAATCCCTCAAGGGCCGGCGAAATAGAGGCCAATCATGGGTTTCTTCGCTCAGTTCTTCTCATGGCTTAATGGGCAGTTGTCCAACTACGTAAGTACCCATGCTTCGCAGGTCGCTTCTACGATTGAACCTGCCGCAGTCACGCTCGCAACTGTCTACGTGATGATTTGGGGTTACCTCAGCATGACTGGGCGAATCCAGGAGCCTATCTGGGAGGGTGTCAAGCGCGTCGCGACGATCGCAATCGTCCTCGGGGTAGCCCTACGGTTGTGGACCTACAACGAGATCATCACGGACACCTTCTACAAAGCTCCTGAACAACTCGCGAGGTCTATCGTCGGAGCCTCCACGGTCATTGGTGTGATCGACCAAGTGTGGCTGGACGGTGCCTCCGTCGCTGAACAGCTGCTCAAGAAAGGCAGCATTCTCGACAGCGACTTCGCGTTCTACGCGGCGGGATTCCTCGTCTACATCCTCGTGGGATTGTCGGTGGTAGTGACCGCGTTTCTGCTCGGGCTTTCCAAGGTAGCGATCTCCATCCTGCTCGCGCTCGGCCCTGTCTTCATCGTACTGCTTCTCTTCGAGGCAACCAGGAGATTCTTCGAGGCGTGGACGGCGCAGCTTGCGAACTATGCCTTGATCTGCGTGCTCACTACGCTGACCGCCTCTCTCCTCCTTAATATCGTCAAGGCTTACGCAGCCAGCGCTGCAGACGCAGGCGCCAATATCACGATTGCCGAGAGCGTTCGTGTCTGCATTGCCTCAGCGCTCGTCTTTCTCGTGATGCGCCAGGTGATGCCAATCGCTTCGGGATTGGCCAGCGGAGTGGCGCTGAGCACCTACGGCGTGGTCAGCGGCATTCTCCGTTGGAGTCTCGGTGGCGCCAAGCGGTCCAGCTATGAGTTCAGCCGTGGCGTCATCGACGGAGTTCGCCGCGAGCCCGGAAGTCGTTGGGATTCCTTCCGGCGCCTGGCCGGCAACCGTGTCGGCCGGGGGCTGGCGTCGGTCGCCGGAATCGGTTCGTCCCACACGCGTGGTGGGACTGTGATCCCCAGGGAGCAGGTGATGCCCAACCTTGGGCATTGCAGATAGGTCAGGAGCCCCCTTGAAGTCCTCTCGAAACTTGCCGCGAGCTTTGCCACAGGTTCTGTTGCTGGCACTCCTTCTCTCGGCATGCGGCACTCGTCCCCCATTGCCGCCGGAGTGCGAGGGACCGCTCTCGCCCATCAACCCGTCCTCGGCGACTTCTGGAGCGCCTCATGAACCGGGACCCCGCGCTTGAGAAGTACCTCAGGGAAGCCCAGAATTGGGAGCTCGACCGCGCCCGCCGCGCCGAGCGCGCGGCCAAGGTCGCCTGGACCGTAGCAATCGTGGCGGTGCTCGTTGCGCTGCTCTCGGTGGCCGCGGTTGCAGGCCTCACCCCCTTGAAGGAGCCTGTTCCCGTCGTCATCCGCGTGGACAGCAGCAGCGGCATCGTGGACATCGTCCCGCGATACGAGGGCACGACGGACGTCGAGCAGATCGTCACCCGCAACCTGCTGCAGAACTACGTCATCGCCAGAGAGCGCTACTTCTACGCTACTGCAGAGGCCGACTACGAACTCGTGGCATCGCAGAACTCTCCCGCGCTGAACCAGGAGTGGGCAAACCTCTGGTCCACCAACAGCGCGCTCTCGCCCTTGAACCTCTACAAGGACGGCACGGCGATCCGCACGCAGGTGCGCTCGGTCACGTTCCTCAAGCTGGACAGCGGCAAGGACAAACTGGCGCAGGTGCGCTTCACTCGCTACACGCGCGCCGGTGGCACGGGCGAAGAGCAAGCGAGCCACTGGGTCGCCACCATCGAGTTCGCCTACGTCGAGCCGTCCAGGGACAACAAGTGGCGCTCGCTCAACCCGCTGGGCTTTCGCGTCGTCGAGTACCGCCGCGAACCCGAGGTCGCGGCGACGGCAGGGGTGGGCGCGGCGCCGGTGCCCGGCGGCAAATCGGAGGGGCGATGAAGACAGGGCTAGCGCTTCTCCGAACGCTGCTCACCGCGGCTCTGGCGTGCAGCCTGGGAATGACTGCGCCACCGGGGGTCGCGGCCACCTTGCCGCCGGCCGGCAAGGTGGATGCCCGCGTGCGCGTGGTCGCGTACAACCCCGACGACGTCGTCACCCTGCACGGCTACGTGGGCTACCAGATCCACCTGCAATTCGCGGACGGCGAGGAATTCGTCAACCTGGGCTCGGGCGACAACGCCGCCTTTGATGTGGGCGCCGAGCGGAACCACTTCTTCATCAAGCCCAAGGAGGCCCGCGCATCTACCAACCTCACGGTCCTGACCAACCGCCGGGCGTATCACTTTGACTATGTTGTGTCCGCCAGTGCACCAAACGGCGCCGCCGCAAGGCGCATGGTCTACTCGGTCCGCTTCACCTACCCCGAGGACGAGGCGCGCGCCCTCGCGGCCGAGGCGGAGCGTCGCCGCACTGACGCTCGCATGAGCCAGGCGTTCGACAGGCCGAGAAACACGAACTACTGGTACTGCGGGAACGACTCGCTCAAGCCCATGAGCGCCTACGACGATGGCGTGCAAACCCGCCTGCGCTTCCAGGCCCGCGCCGAATTTCCAGCCATGTTCTTGCAAAACGACGATGGCTCCGAGTCGCTGCTGAACTTCAACGTCGAGGAGGACGAGGTGGTAGTCCACCGCGTTGCGCGACGCTTCGTGCTGCGCCGCGGCCAACTGGTGGGCTGCATCGTCAACCAGTCCTTCGTGGGCGGGGGCTCGCGCACCTCCACCAACACCAACGTGCCTGGCGTGAGGCGATCCACCGAAGGAGGAGCACCATGAGCTGGCTTGGGCAAGGCCGCAACGCAGGCGTGGGGACCGAAGTTCCCCGGGATGCCCGTGCAGGGAACGCGGCTGCGGATGGCGTGCCTGAGCAGCGGGTCGACCCCGACACCGGGGAGATCCTGCCAACGCGACGTACTGCGAGCCGGCCGCTCGACGAACCCGAGGGGCTCGTCGGGCGGGGTGAGGCCGGATTCACCACAGTACAGGGTGAACGAACCATCCCCTCGGTCAATCGCGAACGCTCCATCCAATCGCGTGTCAGTGGCGGCCTGGCTCTCGCGACCATCGTCCTGCTGGGCGGCGGCTTCCTGTTCTGGTACTACAGCGCACACTATGGCCAGGCACGCGATGCCGCACAGGCGGCGCGCAAGGCGACGGCCACCCGTGCGGGCGGCGAGCTGAGGGTCCCGCCTCTGGGCCGCATCGATCCCCCCAAGACAGCCGTCGACACGACGCCGGTCTCTGCAAGAGTCATCGCCGACCCGCCTCCAGCCCCGACGTCGTCCTCGAGCGATTCCGGGGGACCACCGCCAAAGACGCCCGAGCAACTGGCCCTGGAGCGGCAGCTCGGCGCGCCAGTACTGCGCCGGAACCCGTCTTTGACAGGAGGAACGGGAGCCTCCGGAGGCGGCACATACTCCGTCGCAGGCACCATACCAAGCTCGGCGGGCCAGCCGGTGATGTCCAATGTCGCCCAACTGATGGGTGCCATGCAGGCGCCCAACGGCGCCACAGGCCCCCCGACCAACAGTCTGGCCGCCAGCCTCAAGCCAACCCCAACACCCGCCGTCCTGGCCCAGACGCTCCCCGCCCGGCGACTGCTGCTGCCCAAGGGCGCCTTCATCGACTGCACGCTGGAGACGGCCATCGACTCGACCTACGAGGGCATGACCACCTGCATTGGCGCGAGCGACATCTATGGGGCGGATGGCAAGGTGGTGCTTCTGGAGCGCGGCACCAAGTATGTGGGCGAGCAGCGCGGATCGCCCCGCCAGGGCCAAGGCCGCGTCTTCGTGCTTTGGGACGAGGCCCGCACACCCACCGGCGTCGTGGTCCAGCTCGCCTCGCCGGGCACCGACGAACTGGGCCGCAATGGCCTGCCCGGCTTTGTCGACACCCACTTCTGGGAGCGCTTCGGTGGCGCGATCCTGATTTCCGTGATCGACGGCACGATGGCCGCCATCGTCGCGAACCAACAGAGCGGTACGACCTACGGAGGGGGCGGCGCGGTGTACGCCCCCCAAAGCAGCCGGGACGTCATCACCGAGGTGTTACGCAGCACCATCGCCATCCCGCCCACCGTCATCAAGAACCAGGGCGAGCGCATCCAGATCCTGGTCGCGCGCGACGTGGACTTCCGCAGTGTCTATGCGCTTCGAACCGAACCCGCGACCCCTTGACCGCGAAGGCGGCAACGCCAGTTCCGCGAAACCGGCACTTGCGTCCCTGCCTGCGCCCGCGCCAGGGCCTCGAGCTCAGAACGAGGCCCCCTCCTCCTTGGCGCTCTTCCTCGGACCGCTGGCCCGGCTGCTTGATGAACCCGAGGTCACCGAGATCTGCATCAACCAACCCGGTGCGGCCTTCGTGGAGCGTCAATCGGGCTGGGCTCGCGAGGAGTTGCCCTTTGCCACCTACGACTGGTGCGTCTCCGTCGCCAAGCTCGTGGCCAACTTCACCCGCCAGCGCATCTCGGCGAGCGAGCCGCTCCTCTCTGCCACGCTGCCTGGCGGAGAGCGCATCCAGATCGTGCTGCCGCCCGCGACGATCGAGCGCACGGTCTCCATCACGATCCGCCGCCCCTCGAGCGCCCTGTGGACGCTCGAGGAACTGGACGGGATGGGCATTTTCGCGCCAACGCGCAGCCTGCCGGCTATTCAGGCGCGCCGATCCGAGCAACCCGAGCCCGAGCAGCTCGAGCACCTGCCTGCAGATGATCGAGAACTTTTGCGCTTGCTCGTTCGCCGCCAGTTCGTCCAGTTCCTGCGCCGGTCCGTGCATTTGCGCAAGAACATCCTCCTGTCGGGCGCCACGGGTTCGGGCAAGACCACCGTCAGCAAGGCGTTGATCCTGGAGGTGCCGCCGGAAGACCGCCTCATCACCATCGAGGACGTCAAGGAGCTGTCGCTGCGCAACCAGCCCAACCACGTGCGCCTCTTCTACTCGCAAGGCGGGCAGGGCCAGGCGGAGGTCACCCCTGGCCAGCTCCTCGCGAGTGCCAAGCGCCAGCGTCCGGACCGCGTCTTCGTCTCCGAGCTGCGCACCGGCGAGGAGGTGTACGACTACTTGGTGTCCGTCAACACGGGCCACCCCGGCTCCATCACCAGTGTGCATGCCGACAGCGCCGAGATGGCCTTCGTGGCGCTGGCCCAGCTGATGAAGCGCAGCCAGGCCGGCCAGGGCATGAGCACCCGCGAGGGGGTGGAACTGGCCCAAATGAGCGTGGACATCGTTGTTCAATGCGCCCGCGACCGCAGCAACGGTCGCACCAGCGCTGGTAGCCCGCGCATCGTGCGCGAGATCTGGTATGACCCTGGCACTAGGCTCCGGGGGCTTACCTAGCCCGTTCAAGATCACGGTCGCGCTGCTGGTGGCGGCGCTGCTCGGCCTGTACATGGCCGGTTACGCCTTTCTGCTGGTGATGAAGCTGCCGCCGCAGGATGCTTCGCTGCTGACCGTCCACCGCTACTGGGAGGCCTACGGCGAGCAGCCCGAGGTGCGGCGCAAGCTGGTGGCCACGCTCTTGGGCGCACAGGGCCTTTGCCTGGGGCTGGTGGGCCTTGCCATGCTGCCGCGCCGGCGGTCGCTGCATGGGGAGGCGCGTTTCGCGACCCGGCGCGAGATTGCGCAAGCCGGCCTGCTCGAGGAGCACGGAATCATCCTCGGGCGCCTCGGACGACGCTACCTGGTGCTCCCTGGGCAGCAGGGCGTGGAGCTCGAGGCGCCGCCGCGCAGCGGCAAGGGCATCGGCGTCGTGGTGCCCAACCTCCTGAACTGGCCCGGGTCGGCCATCGTGAGCGACATCAAGGGTGAAAATTTCATGCGCACGGCGGGATTCCGCAAGGTGCATGGCCAGGAAGTCCATCTGTTCGACCCTCTGTCCGAGCAGGAGCGCTCGGCGCGCTGGAACCCCCTTGGCTACGTCTCCGAACTGCCCTACCGCTGCATCGATGATCTTCAGCGCATTGGCACGATGCTGTTCCCTGATCCGCTCGCGGGAGACCCCTTCTGGACCTCCTCGGCCCGCTCCCTCTTCCTGGGCATCGCCCTCTATCTCTTCGAGACACCGCACGCCACCCGCACGCTGGGCGAGGTGCTGCGCCAGGGCATGGCGAGCGACGCCGAGGGCTTCCAGAAGCACTGGAAGCGGGTGATCGATGCTTGCGAGCGCGCCGGCTATCCGCTCTCCCAGGAGGCGATCCAGAGCCTGTATGACGTGATCGACCTGGCACCCACCACCGCCTCGAGCATTCGCAAGACCTTCACGAGCCGTCTCGACCTATGGCTCAACCCCATGATCGACGCGGCCACTTCGGCGAACGACTTCGACCTGCGGGACCTGCGCAAGCGGCCCATTTCCATCTACGTGCAGATCAATCCGGACAACATTGCGCGCCTGCAGCCCCTGCTGAACCTTTTTTTCCAACAAGCGATCGGCCTGCAGACGCGTGAGCTGCCGGAGAACAATCCGGCGCTCAAGTACCAGCTCTTGCTCATGCTCGATGAGTTTGCGGCGCTCGGACGCATTCCGGTGATCGCCGAGTCCACGGCGTTCCTGCCCGGCTACAACGTGCGCACCGTCGTGATCGTGCAGTCCCACTCGCAGCTCATCGAGAAATACGGCATCGAGGGGGCGAAATCCATCCGCAAGATGCTCGCGGCACGCATCGTCTTCCCGCCCAAGGAGTATGAGGACGCCGAGGCCATCTCGCGTGAACTGGGCACCTACACAGTCCGGCAAAAGAGCGTCAGCCGGCCCCTCTGGGGCGGCACAGGCAAGTCGGGGACCGTCAGCATCAGCGAGCAACCCCGCCGCCTGCTGCTTCCCCAGGAAGTCAAGGAGCTGGGAACCGGTCGGATGCTCCTCTTCTACGAGGGGCTGCGCCCCGTGCTCGCGCACCGCATTCGCTATTTCGAGGACAAGTCCTTCGTCCAGCGCGAGAGGCCTCCACCGGCCGTGCCGCGCCTGGACGTGGTCGGCCCCGGGCAACCCACCACCACCGCATCGGCCGACGGCGCGGGCGAGGGTCCCGCAGCCACCAGGGCTGAGCGGGCCACGGCCTCGGCCTCGAGCGTCGAAGCCGTCGCCAGCACCGCTCCCGAGGGCGGCGGACCGACCCTCACAAAGCAAGACGCCCCTAGGGCCGACGAAGTTATGAACGACGAGCTGAAGCTGGACGACTTTTCCTTCGACTTCGATGACGTCGATATTCCCACCGAGAAACTGAGCGATGACGACATCAAGCGCCACGCCGACGAGTTCGTCGCGCGGCTGCTCGACTGATACGCACCCAGCAGTCAAAGGAACCGCCATGGCCAACGCAATGACACCCGAACAGCCCGCTGGCAAGAGCCGCACTACCTCACCTGCCCCGGCATGGGATTTCGCCGGCGCGGTTCTGGGCAGCGCTCGACCGGGCCGCCGCACGCACGCCCGCGTGCCCCACGCCGTCGAGCAGCGCTACCTCAAGGTCGATGACCGCTATTTCTTCCCTGACCGCACGCTCGCCTTCATCGACGAGGGCAGCCGCATCCGCGTGCGCACGGAAAATCGCGAGGTGATGCACAGCGTGATCGCCATTGCCGAGGCCAGGGGCTGGCGGGTGATCGAGCTGCGGGGAAGCGAAGCCTTCCGCCAGGGGATGTGGCGCGAGGCGGCCCTCAGGGGCATTAGCGCACGAGGCTATCGGCCCACGGAAGTCGAGATTCACCAAGTCGAACGAGCGCGAAAAGCCCCCTACCAGGCTTCAGTCGAGCCGGAAAACCGGCCCGAGGTTGCGGCGGCGAGCCATCCCGTCTCCCACGCCAGGGCGACCGCTGCAGCTACCGCAGATTCGCCGGGCTCTGCCACCGGCGACGATGTCGTGAATGCACGTTCCCCGCGCGATGGTCCACGCCCACCGATCAAAGGGGTGCTGCTGGCAGCGGCCGCCGCGCCATACCAATTCGACTCCGAACAGCGGTTGTCCTTCTACGTGATGGTGCGCACGGAAGTGGGCGAACGCACGATCTGGGGGGCGGACCTGGAGCGGGCACTGGCCGAGTCCACGTCGCAGCCCCACCTCGGGAGCCAGGTCGTGCTCAGGCAGCACGGCACGAGCCCGGTCAATGTACGCGTGCCGGCACGCGATGAAGCGGGCGATCTCATTGGGGAGAAGAAGATCGTCGCCCAGCGCGCCCGCTGGAGTATCGAGACGCCCCAGCATGAGCGCGATCTGCAGCGCCAGGCGCGCCTGCTGCGAACCGGCGACGTTTCGGCCGAGGCCTTCCTCGACGCCCATCCCGCGCTGGCAGCTGCCGCCGCAGGCCTGAAGCTCGCGCAGCAATACGCCCGGCGCGTGACGGCGGACCCAACCTCGCAGGAGCAGCTCGTGCGTGCCATCCGCGAGCGCATGGCCATCGCCGTGGAGCAAGGCCACGACATCCACCTTCCGAAGCGCAAGACGCCGCCGGCCCCCCGGCAAGTCCGTCAGCGCGGGGGCCGCGGCCGCGAGGAACCGAGCCATGAACGCACCTAGACAACGCGAACAACGGGAGGTGCCCTTGCACCGGGCCACAGCGCTTCCTGAGATGCCTTTCGGCAAACGCATCCTGCTCGCCGGGCTGTCCCTGCTTGTCCTCGCGAGCTCGCCTGCGCTTGGCGCAGAGACGACGACCAGCACGACGCAGCCACAGCCCACCATGGCGCAAGCAGCAGCGGCGACACCCGATCCTGCGCCGCCCATGTACTCGGCAGCCTTCACGCCGGGTCGCGGGCTGTCGCTGGTACTGGAGACGATCCGCGCCGCGAATTCCACGCTGCTGGTGGCCGCCTACTCCTTGACGAGCAAGCCGGTGGCCAGCGCGCTACGTGACGCCCAGCGTCGCGGCGTGCAGGTGTTCGTGGTGGTGGATGCCGGTGAAGCCACCAAGGGCTACTCGGCGGCGCGGTTTCTCGCCAATGAGCGGGTCCCGGTGAGAGTCAACGCGCGGTACGCGCTGCAGCACAACAAATTCATCGTCGCTGACGGCGCCATCGTGCAGACCGGCAGCTTCAACTACACCGCCTCGGCCGCGGCGCGCAACGCGGAGAACGTGCTCGTCGTGCGCAACGTGCGGGATCTGGCCGCCGAGTACGGCCGCGAGTGGCAGCGGCTCTGGGAAGAGGGAACCGAGCTGCCGCCGTCGTACTGACGCGCGGTCCGACGTCGCTTCGCATCCATTCACCCGCCATGTCCTCGCAGCGCACGCCAGCAACCAAGGCGCTCGCCGGCCGCCCCGCGCGCGCTGCCTGGTCGGTTTCGGACGGCTCGCTGGAGGCGCTCAAGTGGGTGGCCCTGGTGCTCATGGCGGCTGACCACCTCAACAAGTACCTGCTGCACGAATCGAGCACGACGCTGTACGCGCTCGGGCGCATGGTGATGCCGGTCTTTGGCTTCGTGCTGATGTACAACCTGGCCCGCCCCGCCGCGCTGGCCAACGGTCTGCACGTGCGGGTCATGAAGCGCCTCGTGATCGTCGGCGGCGTCGCAACGCCCGCCTTCGTTCACCTGGTGGGATGGTGGCCGCTGAACATCCTGTTCACGCTCCTCGTGGCGACCGTGCTCGCCTACCTGCTAGAGCGCGGCGGCAGGCGACATCGTCTATGGGCGGCCCTGGGGTTCATCCTCGGCGGAGCCGTGGTCGAGTTCTGGTGGCCAGCGCTGCTCTGCTGCCTGGGGGCCTGGGCTTTCGTGCGCAAGCAAACGGCTGGCCGCCTGCTGCTGTGGGTGCTCGGTACGGCTTCCCTCGCCATCCTCAACGGCAACTTCGCGGCACTCGCCGCGCTGGGATTGATCTGGGGCTTCGCGCAGGTGGACATCGCGCTGCACCGCAACCGCTGGATCTTCTACGCCTTTTATCCGGCGCACCTGACGGTGTTGGCGCTTCACGTGGCGACACGCTAGCCGTCGCTTACGGCCGCCGCCGGCGCGGAACTTCCTGTCGCGCAGCGCAATGCGGTGGCCGGCTTCCACTCTCTTCCCCTCCTCCGGCCGATTTCAGGCGCCCGGACAGTGCCCTGCTATAACTCCCGGTCGCATGGACGACATCATCCAACTCCGCATCCGTATCGACGGGCCCATCGGAAGGAAGGCCGAGGCCATGGCCAAGGCCCTGAACAGGGAGTTGGCCGACGTGATCCGCATGATGCTTGCCGAGGCGGTGCGCGTCGGCTACTTCTCGTTCGAGGGCGGCGAATTGCAGCCCGCGCACCAAAGCGCTCGGCCTTACCAAGACTACGACGAGCGGCAGTGGGGCGCGATGAAGACCGTGCTGGATGCCGAACTGGCGCTCGCGCTGATCAATCAGTACATCGCCTCCCACACCCTTCAGATCGACTTCGCGCGTCAGGAGGGCGAGCCCGATGCGCTGGTTGAGCGCCTGACGCGCGAACGCGACGAAGCCCGCGGGATCCTCGCCACGCTCGACCCGAGCGACGTCCAGGCCATGAAAGCGATCCTGCAGAAGTACGGTCCATCGACCCAACAGCAGGACACCGGGGAACGCGATGAAGGACGCGCACCGTGACGCGCGCCGCAAATACACCGCAGCTTTCCGAGCGTGAGCTGCGCCGGCTGTACGAACAATGCGTCACGCCGGATCTGCTGGTTGGCGCGCTGCCGGCCGCTGCCCCGGTGGCCATGATCATCGCCGGACAACCGGGCACCGGCCTGACCTACGCGACTGTCAGGCTGCGCAAGCAGTTGTTGCACACCGTGGCCAGCGCCGCGCATGTGGCCCTCAGCCGCCTGCGTGCATACCATCCCATGTGGGCGCGGGGTGGCGAGTTGTCCCCGGCAGCCGCAGAGAAGGTGACGGACCACTGCCAGGCCTGGTTCGACCGCTTCGTGTCAGACGTCCAGAAAAGGCGGCTCAACCTGGTCGCCGAAGTCGAGACCACGGACATCGAGACCGTACCCAAGCTCGCCGCCGAGCTCCGCCGCAGTGGTTACGTCGTCCAGGCCGTGTTCGTGGCCACCTCCCGCGAGGAGAGCCGCCTCGCCATGTTGGCGCGCTACGAGATGCGCCGCCACGCAGGACTGGGCGCCCAGGCGCCGTCCAGCCAAGCCCATGAACTTGCCGTCAGCAACGTGGTCGGCGTCGTGCGTCGCCTGGAGCACGAGCACCTGGTCGATGGCCTGCGGGTGATCACCCACAGCGGCGGCCAACTGTATGAGAGCCGATTGGCCGGGGCCAAGCTCGATAGGGTCCCCGGGGCCGCCGAAGTCCTGCAACTCGAACTGGATCGTGCACCCGACGCCAGGGAGCTCGTGCAGTTCGCGATGCGATGGGAGACGCTGGTGCAGCGCCTGGCCAACGATCCGACGGTTCCCCGCGACATCGCTGGGCGCACCGTCATCTGGCGCAACGAGGCCGCCGCTCGCTGCGAGCTCGATCCCAACGCCGCCCAGATGCTGCAGTGGTCGCGCGAAGCGGCGGCCTTTCGGGTGATGAACCGCTTCGAGTTCCAAAAGCAGTTTCCGCATCTGGCCCGCGCGGTCGCCACGCTGGGTGAAGCGGTTCTTGAATCCGAGCGCTTCGCGTCCCCGCAGGCCCAACGCTTGTTGACCCATGCGCGCGAGAACATTGCCCAGCGCATCGAGCGCGGCGACTTGGCGCGCATCGTGGCACGCCAGAAGTCGATGGACACGAAGGCGCAGGAAAGGGCCAGGATCCAGGTGGACGGGGAGCCTGGACAGAAGTCGCGCCCCTCGCCCGAACCTCCTGTTCGTTAGCTCTGAACGCGCTTCAGACCGTTGGGATCGACGGTGCACTCGTCCGATTCATGCGCCGGCTGGCGCGCACGACCTTCGCGCCTAAGACACCGGCCCCCTCGATCCATCCGTACGCAGCGGGGGCGACGCCTGCCGCAGGAGATTTCGCGCCTGGGAGAATTCAAGGCAATGCGACAGCCCGAAGGAACGCGTCTGCATGGCAGGTTCCTCGAGCGAAGCACCAGGGGCGCACCATGCGCGTCTCACGGAGTACCGCACGCAGCCCTCGTTTTTGGCTGGGCCAAGTCTCACTCTTCGCCGGGGCAGCGACCGAGGCCGCTGTCGGCTCTATCGACTTCGCTCATCGAGCGCAGGCGAGCGCGTGCGCTCCGGCATGGGCACACGCTGGTGACTTCGCCACTGCTCGGCCAAGCGCTCCGCGTCCGTCTGCACGGGCGGCATCTGGGCCAGGAAGCGATCCACCTTCGCCGCCAAGTCCGCCTGCCCCTGGCGGCGAAGCGCCTCCGCGGTCGCGTTCCAGTCGTCGCGAACGCCCGCGCGCGTGCTCTGCAAGGTGGCCTTGCCTTGCGTGATGCCGTGCGCGCCGCCCTTCATTGCCTTGAGCATTCGCACCACCTTGTCGCGCATGAAACTCGATGACTTGGGGGCGCTGCGCTCGCTGCGGTCGGTCGCGCCCAGCTGCCCGAAGGCACGCATGGCGCGGAGCCGATGATGGATGGGATCGCGCAGTGGCTGGCGCACCTGACCGCGGATCTGCCTCGGCGTCGCATTGGCCGCCACGCCCTGCTCGCGCATCAGCGTTGCGAACTGCTCCCGCCAACGACGCAGGGTGTCCTTGCGGATGTACAGGCGCTTGCCTGGCTCGTACTCATGTTCGCACTTGACGACGAGATGAACGTGCGGATGCGCCTGATCCGTGTGCAGCGCCATTGCATACCGGTGCTGCAGCGCGAAGTTCTCGCGCGCGAACACCCGTGCGGCCGCGAGCACCTTCTCTGGCGCGGTGCCAGCAGGCATCGACAGCACGATGTTGTGCACCAGCTTGGGCCGGGAGTCCTTCTCTCCGTCTGCCGGCTTGGGCCGATAGTGGCTGCGGCACTGATCGAGGTTCCAGTCCTGCGAAAGCGCCTGCGCGGCGCCCTTTCCCTGAACCGTCAGGCCCTCGTCCGTCTCCAGTGTCAGCCGGCCGTGCCGAGCGATGTACTTCAGGTGGGCCGTCACGCCCCCCACGTCGCGTCCGCCGCCCGACACCTTCACCAAGACCTCGGGCGTGCGGCCCACGGTGCGCTTGATCTGCTGGATCTGCGCCTGGCCCAGGCGCAGCGTGCCACCGGGCCCGCGCCGGCCATGGCTCACGATGTCCAGCGCCAGGTCGCGCTCGGCGCTCCCCGAGCGGCCCATCTTCACCATTCGCCTAGCCAAGACGCGTCTCCCAACTCATGAGGTTGCGACGCACCACCGTTGCCGAGGCTTGGCGCGCCGACTCGACCTCATGCCGGACGCAAGCAATGAGGTCACGCAGTTCGAACCAGTCCACCTCGGTTGAGGTGTTCGGCAGGCCGAACATGCGCAGCTGCCGCCCCAGCGCCGCCAGTTGGGCGCCCACGGCCTTGATCGCATCCAGCTCCGGCGGGGGCAGCACGTCGGACGCCCGCACGTGGTTGTGCACGAGCAGCGTCAAGTAGGTCGCGGTCTTCATGCCCCGCGCACGAGCGCGCGCGGCCGCCAAGACGCGATCACCGTGGCGCAGCCGCAGCGTGATGCGCTCCTCGGACGGCAGGTCGGCTCCGGCCTCATGCGCAATCCCTGCACGCATGTGGGCATCGGCAGCCGCACCGGACGCATTGGAACGCAGCACTTCCTGAACGAGTTGCGCCAGGAGCCCGGACTCACTGAGTTGGTGGCGAGCCGCCAGCGCAGCGAGCTGTGCCTTCGCTTCGGGAGGCATGCGCATCGAGACCACGGCGGATCGAAGAGCGTTGGCCATCACGGACACCAAAGGGTGTAAACAATGTCTGACGCCAGTCTATCCTGCCCTCACCACCGCACAAGGACTCCGCGTTCGGCATGCCGACACTTTGTACGCGATCGATCGGGCGACCCTCTTTGAACCACGCAGCGCATGCACCACCGCCGTTCGCGATGCGGCCACGCGCCTTCGCCGGTGTTCGTCATGCCGAACACGGACCGACGCACCCCAGGGAGAAGGCGACTTGCACCCACAGGTGGCCGGCATGCCGACACCCGCACCCGAAAGGCGCAGGCGTTCGACATGCCGAACAGTTCTTAAACGTTGCTCAACAACGACTGAGCTGGGCGGCGAGGCGATGGGCGCGCTCCACGGCGTCCTCGGCTTCGCGCAGCAGCTGCGCGATCTCGTCCAGCGCGTCGCTCGGGTCGTGGCGCGCCTGGGCCTGTTCGATGCCAAGGACGGCCAGCTGCAGCAAGGCCTCGCACTCGCACGTGCGCCGACACAGGCACCGGGCCTCGAAGCCCGACAGCGGCGAGGCCGCGCAGGGGCCGTCAACGCCCGGGGGCTGTTCGTTCATGGCGCTTGTCCTTTGCGCCTGCCGGCGCGCGCGCTGCAGCGTTCGGCTTCGCGGCGTCCAGCGAGACGGCGGGGAGATCCTTCGTACTTCCGACGCGTTCCAGCGCCGGCTGGAAGCGTTTATCGAAGGAGCCATGCATCGGGCTGGCCAGGGGGGCCTGCACGGGGCTTCGCGCATTCCAGACGAAGGGCACGGACGCGAGCACCAGCACGATGGCGCAGCCACCGAGAAGAACGGGAAGACGAAGGGTCATGACAGTCTCCTGATGGGTTCCCTGCTTGGAAGTGGATCAGCCGAGGTCCGGCTGGGCATCGTTCGGTGCATGCGGGCGCAGTGGCCCTGGCAGCCAGCGCGAGCCTTCCAGCTGCGCGGCGCAGTACTGGATCGCCTCAGATCGCTTCAGCCCCGAAACCGTGGCGGTGCAATCAATCCCGGTGGCTTCGCGCACAGCGTCGATGGCCTGATGCCGGCTCATGCGACCCACAAAGTTCGCCGCGGTGGGCACCCACCAGTTCGCCATGTCCAGGCCAAGCGCTTTCGCGATGGCATCGCTGTGGTCGTGCGAGCGCGCTGTGGCGCACACGGCATGGATGCTGCGGGCTGTGGCGTAGGCCAGCAGGGCGAGCAGCGTGTCCTGGTCCTGCGCGAGCAGCCACGCGAAGATGGCCTCCGACGTGCCGGGCAGCCGCTCAGCCCACCGGGAGTCGGCACAGGCGAGCAGCCAGCCGGCTGGCGAATCCGCGTAGCCGGTGGCGTCCTCTGACAGCGAGGCATCGGTCATGGGCTGGATACGCACTTTCACGACATCGTTGCCTGAGCCGTAGCGCTCGAACAGGGTTTCGGCCATCCGGTGCGCCAGGGTGGCAAGCGCCACGTGCGTGTTGCCCATCAAGGCCGCCTGCAGGGCGGCGGTTCGATGGGCCGTCAGGTCGCGCATCAGGTCTTCGCTGAATTGGGCGCCGCACGGGTCGGCGGACATGCGGGGCAGACAGGCGCGCGCCGATGGACGGAACACCCCGCGATGCACGAACACCTCGCCCGAGGCGTCCAGGCGCAGCACGGCGCCCAGGTGCGCGACTTGTTCCGGTGTCCATTCCTCCAAGGCGGTGTGCGCGGCTTCGATGCGGTCCTCGATCTCGTCGAGCGCACTGGCCAGGCGCTGCTCCTCGGCCACGTAGGCCTGCGCGCAGCCCATGGCGTGCCGCCGGTCCTCGTTGGCGTTGTAAGTCAGGCGCAGGGCTTCCCGCTCGCTTTGGAGCTGGGCGAGGGCGTGGGCCTCTTCGGTGGTGGGCGCGCGCTGGGCCTTGTGCGCGAGGCGGTAGGCGCGAGCATCCAGGCCGACGTTCGCGACTGCGCACGCCACGAAGCCCCAGCCTTCGGCGCGCACGCCCTCCGCCAGGGCCTGCATGGCCGCGGCGGTCGCCGCCACCCCATTCAGCGCAGCGGGGGCATCGGTAGGGTCGTAGGTGACATCGACATCCTGTTCGGTGTTCAAAGCGGTGGTCATGTCCAGTTCCTTTCGCATGAGGATTGAGTTCAAGAGAAGTCCGAGGACGAAGTGCCTGCCGGATGCCTAGATTCAGAGCCCCTTGGGAGGAGGGTTCCGAAAAAATCGCACCGGTCGGCCAAGGGGTGCTGGCCGCCGTCTTCCTGAGTTCTTCGCCCGGTGACCGATGGCGAGCGCGGGGACGGGGGAGCAAGGGGGAAGGTTTGTAAAGCGAAGCTTTATGAAGACCCCCTTGCAGGCGCAGCCGGTCCCGCGGCGCCGCGCTCGCACCGTCACCGAGAAGGTGAAGAGCTCAGGAAGACGGCAGCACGGGGCCCGCACGCGCAGGGGCGATTCGGAACCGCCGCGCGGCGAGCGCCCTCACCTGCCGCAGGCAGGTCTGGTCAGCGGCGCAGCCGCCTGCGTCAGGGATGCGGAAGGCGGCCGCAGGCCGTCCCCGAAGGGGATGAGCGCGCAGGCGCGAACCTGCAGGAGCCCGGCCCCGGCGCAGCCGGGGAGACGCCCGGGGCATGCGGGCTCGGAGGCTAGTGAAGATCCGATTGCAGTGATGCATGCCAGGACGACGGCCCTGTGCACCACCGCATGTGCAGGCGCCTGCGACCCGTCGCGCGTGGCCATGGCGCTCTTCGTCGCCATCGCTGGCACATCGCTGGGCCCGGCCTTGTCAATGGCCAATGGCCGGGGGTGGGGTGGGGGTGGCCGCCGGCGATGGCGCAGCGCCGATGCCCGTCGTTCTCGCAGAGGTGGCGCAGGAAAAGGAGAACCCCGCCGAAAACAGCGCAGCATCGACCTCCCCACCCGAGAGAAGCACGTCTTCCGCGTCGCGGCGGGAGCTACCGACACGGCAAGGGCCACGCTCCGGTCGGGCGCCGACCCACGCGGGCGCGGCGGCCGCCGCGCGGGCCGTGGCCGGCGCCCAAGCCAGCTCGACCCGCAGCGCGCGCGCGTCGGCAAGTCGACAAGGTCGGCGCGTCGGGAAGCGGCCACGTCGGCAGGCGGGAAGGCGGCAAGGGAGAAGCCGCCGCCCGCGGGCGGCGGCGTGGCGGTGCCGGGGCTGCTCAGGTCACGATGCGACCGGCGTGCCGGGCCTCGCGGGCGTACGCGCCGAGGGTTTTCGTCGCCTGGAAGCTCGCGTCCTGCGCGATCGACAGCCAAGGCACGCCGCAGGCTTCCTGGATCTCCACCAGGTCGATGGAGCCAAGCTCGGGACAGCCCAGGTCAGCGAGGCCGAAGGCCGTGGTTTGCGCATCGGGATCGACCTCCGTCAGCAGCCACACGGCGATGGAGCCGGGCACGACCAGCTTGACGACCGGTGGCGGATCGAACGCTTCGTCGCGCAGCTGGTGCTCGCGCGAGAGGCGACCGTTGTCCAGCAGCAGGCCGAACTGCGCGTCGGTGATAAAGGAGAACGGCGAGGAAACGGGTAATGCGATGCGAGTTGTGTGCATGAGAAGCTCCTGGACGGTTGCGGGGCGGGATTGCCCGGACCGTGTCGGGTCACGCGGCAGCGCAGCGGTCAAGCCTCGAAGACGGCCGCAGGCCGCCAGCGACAGGCAACGCCTGGCGCGCCGGGCTTGACGGCGAGAACCGCGTGGCACGATGAAGGTCACAGCAAGCCAGCCCACCCCCCGGTCCCTTCCCAACCCAGCACGAAGCGAAGCGAGGCGGGATCCAGGCGCGAAGCAAGGATTCGGCGCGGGGCTGCGCTGACAGACTGAGCCGGGGCCGGTGAGGAGGCGCCCTCCCAGCCCCCCGAGCACCCGCTCCCGCAATCAGTCGTCGCTTTCCTCGCGGGCCGAGCCCCGCACTTGCTCCCGCGCCCGGTCCTGATCCTCGTCCTGCTCCCCCTCCCCCTCCCGCTGCTGGTCCTGCTCATGCTCCTTCTCCTTCTTCTCCTTCTTCTCCGGCTGGTGCGACTCGTCGTCCGCCTCGTCGTTGGCCGCCTCGCCATCCGTGCGGTACGGTCGCAGCGTCGTAGGCAGCCAGCCCTGCCCCGCCAGCAGCGCGGCCGCCGCCTTCACAGCCTCGTCCTTCTTCATCGTCTGCAGTGGCTGCGCGGCGGGCGCGCCGCACGCTTGGCGCACCGCCGCGATCATCTTGGCCTTGGGCACGTGGCGCAGGAAGCGCTCAGGCGTCGGGCTCCACCACTCGGCCATGTCCACGCCCAGCACCCGCTCGATGCCCGTCGCCGGATCAAAGCCTCGCTGGCCCGCGCGCTGCGGCTGGCCGCACTGCACGCTGTAGGCGCGGCCCACGAAGAGGGCCAGCACCTCCAGCAGGCCGCACTCGTCCATCCCCTGCAGGTGATCGAAGAGGCGCGCCGAGTCGCCCGGCAGCCGGTCGAAGACGACCTCCGCCTGGGCCAGAAGCTGCGCGGCGGGCGTCTCCTCGTATTCGACGGCGCTGCTGGCGATGCCGTGCGCGTTGCTGTCGAAGCGCACGCCCAGGGGCGACCGCAGCCACGGCTCGCGCTCGTTCGCGATCAGCGTGTGCAGCAGCGCTGCCAGCGCCGCCTTCGGGCTTTGCGTGAAAGCTGCCGCCACGACGGCGCTGCGGTGCGCGGTGAGGCTTTGGCATAGCGCGGCGCTGAACGCGGCGCGCTGGGTGACGGGTGTGGCCGCCCGCGGATTCACGTCGGAATTCATGTCCGCATAGGGCGCGCCTTCGTCGAAGGACGCGCCCCCGCCCAGCACGCCGCCTGGATCGTCGTCGCTGCCCAGGTCCGGGGTGGCACGCTGCGCGCGGGCTTGCGTGAGGGCTTGGCGGTCCTCGGCGCTCACCAGCCCCTCGACGGCGTCCACCTGCCCTTGGCGATCGAGCGACAGCACTACGCCTGCGATGGCTTTTTGCGCAGGGGTCCAAACGCGCAGCGCGTCGCGCATCGCGGCCAGCTGGCTGTCCAGGGCATGCCATTGCGCTTGAAGCGCGTTGTATTCGGCCTGTTCCTGAGCGCTCCATCCGCGCTGCGGGTCCGCCTCGTCCTCGTCCTCGTCCTCGCCGCCGATCGCCTCAAGTGCGTCCATGCGCGCGCGCACGCGCTCGCAATCGGCGTGCACCGCGTTGATGGCGGCCTGCTCCTTCTTCGTGGGCACCGCCTGCTCGCAGTGCAGTTGCGAGAAGCGCGCGCGCTCGGCATAGGGGAAGGTGAGGCGGGCTTGGGCCCACTTCCAGCCGGCCTCGCGCAGCTTCGTGGCTTCGATGTGAAGCTTGTCCAGGGCCAGGCGGTTCAGCAGCGCACCGTCTTGCAGAAAGAAGCCCTCGCCCTCGGCGGCAAAAAGGTCCCCGCGCACGGCGCCGCCCGCTGCGCGGTACGCCTGGAGGCCCACGAAGCGGGCCAGCGGCGCATCGGCCTGGACCTCGCCGTCGGTGAGCAGCTGCCGGATCTGGTGGGCGCAGCGGTTGTAGGGCGCGAGCGATTCCCAGACCTGGAGTTGCTGCGCCGCGTCGTCGGACAGGGCGAGCGCCTGCAGCACGTCCATCTCGATGCTGCCCTGGCGGTACAGGTCGATGAAGGGCGGCGCGAGGCTGGCGAGCTTCAGGCGCCGCTGCACCGTCAGCGGCGAGACGCCGAAGGCGGCAGCGATCTGGCCCGCGCTTTGGCCGTCGTCCACCAGGGTCTTGAAGGCAAGCAGCTGGTCGGCCGGATGCATGGCTTCCTGCGCGACGTTCTCGGTGAGGCTGACGGCGGCGCCGCGCTGCACCTCGAAGACCAGGCAGTCGATGGGTGCGGCCTGGGCCATGCGGCCCTGGGCGACCAGCCATTGCAGCGCGGCCAAGCGCCGCCCGCCCGCCACCACGCCGTAGCTGCCGGCGCCGCCGCCGTCGACTGAATGATCGGGGCGGGCCGTTCGGTCCTTCCAACCCTTGCCCCTGCCCTTGTCCTTGCCTTGACGCTGGGACCTCGCACCCCTGCCCTGCTTCGAGTGCGCGAGAGTGGCCTGCTGCTCGGGCACCACGCACAGGGGGTAGAGCAGGCCCTGCGCCTCGATCATCGCGGCCAGCGCCGGGATGGACTCGGGGTTGCGCAGCTTGCGCGCATTCTTTTGCGACACGAAAAGACGGTTCAGGGCAATGGCTTCGCGCCGGCCCGGCGCCACCGGGACCATTGTGGCGTCGCGCTGGACTTCGGCATCCTGCACGGCTTGCGGTTGCACTGCGTTCCAAGAGGACATGAGATTTCTCCGTTTCGAAGTGGACCGGGGTTCCTAGATTCCGAGCCCTCAAGAAGAGGGGTTCGGAGGGCCAGCGGCAGTCCCGGTCGTTCCTGCCGCCGTACGTTCCTGAGTTCGTCGCCCAGGCGAACGGCGGCGAAGGGACGGCACGGCTGGCAAGGGCACGCGCGCAGGCCGCACGCGGAGCGCAGCCCTGGAGGGAGCCAAACGAAGTGAAGCGACGGCAGGGGCGAGCACCGAACGGGCGAGGCGCGTGGGCCGCGCGCCTTCACCCTTGCGGGACGGCCGGGCCCGCAGCACCGTCGCCGGCTCTGGCGATGAACGAAGGGAACGCGCGGGGGCACGTGCAGGGAACGCTTTGGCTTGCCCCGAGAGAACCGGCGCGCGCCGAGCGCCTCTCAGGCCGCAGGCCTGCTGATCAGAGGAGGTTCGCGAGCGGCGCGCAGCGCGGCCAGCGCCATGGGAGCGAGCCCGCTGGGGCGGTGACGCCCAGCGCAGTTGTCACGGACCAGCGCACCCGAAGCGCACGCGGCGCTCGCAAGAAAAGCAGAACGGGCCAGCCTGGCCGGCCCGCTCTGAAGGCACCTAGCGGCCGATGCGCCGCAGTGCCAGGCGCCACAGGCCGCTGTTCAGGCGCACGTTCTCGCGGATCGCTCGGATGCCGCGCGTGTGCATGGCCCGGCCCTTGGACGTGCGTCCCGCCAGACCCCCTCTGAGGCAGTGCTCCTGGGTCCTGTTCAGGACGTGCCAGACATCGTCGCCCTCGTCCTCCAGGCGCCGGGCCGCGAGCAGTTGCTCTGGCTCGATGGGCGCCTCGGCCTGCACCGTAAAGCGCAGCTGCAGCGCGTCCTTGGCGAACGCGAGCTGCTGCTCGGGCGTGAGCATCGTGGCGCGCATCTGCGCGACGGCCTCGCCCACGCGGCCGAAGTCCCGGGTGATGCGCTGCGCGGCCTCAACCACGTTGGCCACCACGTTGCCGCGATGGCTCACGTGGATGAGACCGAAGTCCCCCAGCGAGGTCAGCAGCCCGTTCAGGCACACGGGCCGATAGAGCCCCGCGCGCAGGGTATAGGCGCTGCGCCCGTCGTGCGAGTTGATGAGCACGATCTCGCCCAGCACGTCATCGAAGCTGAGGGTCTGCACCACCGGCTGGAAGCGCAGCATGTGCCGCGCGTAGGCGGCGGTTGCCGCGTTGGCCGCGCGCACGCGCGCCTGCAGCGCATCGGTGGGCGCGAAGCCGGCGTCCATCAGGGCCGTGACGATGTCCCGGGTGCTGATGAAGACGTAACGCGGACCCGTGGTCTGGGCGGCCTGCTCGGCGAACACCGCCGGTGCGCGGTGCTGCACGTCCTGCAGCGACAGGGACGAACGCGCGACGCGGGACAGCAAAGATGCAGATGCAGATGCAGAAGAGAAGGAAGAGGCGAAGTGCATGATGAGCTCCTGAAAGTGCGCAGGCGGGATTGCCTGCGTCGCCCGCTGGGCTCACGCGGCAGCGCAGCGGTCAAGGCTCGAAGACGGCCGCAGGCCGCCAGCGCCAGGTGGGCCTGGCGCGCAGGGCTTGACGGCGAGAACCGCGTGATACGGTCAAACGACACAGGCAAGCCCTCCCCTCCCCTCCCCTCCCCTCCCCTGTTCCCGTTCCGGCTCTTCTCTCTTTCTTCTTTCCTCCTTTCTCTTCTTCGTCTCCTCCCGTGTTCTTTCCGCGCGGTGCAGTGCAAAGGATCCGGCGTTCAACAACGCGGCCATCGCACAGGGGACGCAGCTGGGCCCCACCGATGAGACGAGCAACGGCCCCCACATGAAAGACCTGGGCGAGATGTCGCAGGTGCACCGCATCATGGGCTCGGGCGTGATCTCTCGCAGAAGGCCGCAGGCCAAGTGTCATTTCACGTCGCGCGGGTGGTTGGCGGAAAACGGCAAGCTGGATGCGCAAGACCGGGTGGTGTTCGAAATCGGCGACGTCGGGCCATTCGACGAACTACCGAAGGCACTGACGTCGGCCCTTGAGTCTCGCGCCGCCGGCAGGACCCACCATGAAAAAGTCCCCGCGGCTTGCACCGCGGGGACCAGCCCACCGCAACGCGGTGGAGGAGACATGCGCATCGCACCAACCACTGCAGTTGCCATTGCCGATGCTGCGTTGAAGCGCGCACGGTCATCTTGCCATATCGGACAGCGCACGATCAACCCATGATCAACCCGCGAGCGACCCTCTAACCGCGGACATTGCCAACGCGAAGCGGCTGAAATGGCGTGCGTCATCATTGAGAAGGCGCTTCGCGCGAACAAGGAACGTGGTCGCGCCGGCCATGATGACGTGATCGATCACGCGCACACCGATGCACGAAGCGACGGCTTCAATCGCTCGCACAACAACGCATCAGTCCGCGAAGGCCCACGGCAAGACGAGAATCGGACGCGCGCCACGCTGATCACCGCGGCGTGGCGACGATACGCGTGCATGCTTTGCGAAGTCCGCCGTGGGAACACACACTGGTCGGCATGCGCCTGTCGCTAGAGAGTTGCTACCACGGCGATGCGGTGGCCACGTGATGCGCATCGCGCAGGACACCCCCCACGATTCGCGGGGCGGCTGCGCGAGGTGCGGGGAATTCCTGTTCGCTCCGCTGCGATTCAAGCGCGGCGTGCCGCGCATCGGCTCGAGCAGTGCCTCCCTGGTTCCGTGCGCCCGGGCCGCAGTCGATTCGCGCGGTGGTCCGATGCGCGCGCTCCACGGCCGAGCGAAGCAGGAGCGAGCAATTGCAGCGCTCGCCCTCGCTTTGCGCCTCGGTCCTCGAACCAGTTGATCTAACAAAAGGCGCAGCGCCTCGATCACCCGCTGATCGGTAGATACGCCAGGGCGACGAAGCCAGCGCGCGGGCAGTCACGCAGGAGTGCGCCGCCAGGCCCGGATTGCGAATCATCAGGCCCGCCGGCCTTGATCGTCACTTGCCGCTGTCGGCCACGTCGAAGAGTTGCCGATCCACTTTCCAGTCGGGCCCATAGGTGGCGTCGGCGTAGGCGTAGACGACCGCGGAGCCCAGCAATCCGTGCAGCACATCGCCCTGCGCGGCGCGCCGGCTGATGACCGCGTTCAGGGCTCCCTTGCGCGCGAGGTCTTGGAGCGCGCGGTTGACCCAGGTCTGCAGCGCGGGCGCATCGAGGGCGGCCACTTCCTGCTTCATCGATTCGATGCGCTCGCGCAGCCAGCTGGACTTGTCGCTCGCGGGCGGCTGCGAGGCGGCCGGCGCCGGGGCGGCGGCCGGTGCCGTCGGGGCGCTGGGGGCCGGTTCGATCGGCGCGGCGGCGGGCGGCGGCGCATCCGGGCCGTTGCGCAGCAGCGAGCGCAGATAGGAAAAGGCATTCTCGACGGTGCGAAGATTCTTGCTCGCCGCGCGGCGCTCCAGCACCGCGATCTGTTCGCGCACCTGGTCGTCGCCGAATTCCTTGATCAGGCTTTCGAGCTTGATCTCGCGAATTCCCAGGGTCTCCGCGCGGAACACCAAATGGGCGTCCACCGGCGCAGGCGACGTGGCGCGAGGCAGGGCGCTCGCCCTCTTCTTGCGCACCGCGAACTGCACTTCGTGAATCGAGCGGCCTTGCTTGTGTTCGACGAGTTCGATCTCCAGGTCCGTCTCGGCGTTGATCTCGTCCACCGCATCCTTGACCCGTTCGTTCTTGAACTTGCGCCACTCGCGCCGTTCCGAGCCCGGGCCGTTGCTCAGGGCATCGACCCACCAGGCGGTGGGCTTGCGGCTGGTGACGCCGCTTGGGTTGTCGCGGTAGCGGATACAGATCTCGTACAGGGCCACGGCGGTGTACGAGCCGAGTTTGCCCAGGACTTCCAGATCGATCGTGGCCCAGCGCTGGGGCTCACGCAGCGCGGACATGATGGTGGGCGGGTAGGACCAGCTGACCCAGTTCTCGCCGCGCCGCACCTCCAGGGCCACTTCAGAGAGCATCGAAAAGCCCCGCCACTTGACGCCGTCACCCGGCGCCGTGGACTCCCAGTCGACCTCCAGGCTGCGCATCTCCAGCAGGTAGCGCTTGGCGGCGGTGCGTTCGCTGCCGCTGGAGCCCGTGGTGCGCAGTACCGCGGCCAAGGGGGCTTCGAACATGAAGTCGGCGGCGGGCATGGCGGGCATGTCCACTAGGCGCGTCTGGGAGATCTGCAGCAAGGCCGTGTAGATGCGCCGGCCCGTGAGCGTCACGCGCGCCGAACGCGGCATCATCACGATCATCTCGTGCGGCTTGCGCAGCTCGAGCGGCTCTTCGGCGACGGCTGGGTGAGGAAGGGGCTTCGGCGGGCTCATGGGGGATGGGTGATCGTATGTCCAAGTTTGGTTGGACACAAGCGCGGTGGAGCAACTCGCGGCTGTCTCTCATCGCGGCCGCGCTACCCCCGCAGTTCTCCCCAGCACTCGGCGATTAAAACCTGGACAGTTGAGGACGGCGAGTCGCCGGCGGCGCTGCGGAAGCGCGATCAAAACCCGGACAGTTGTGGCAGAGCTGCTGCGAGAAAGGCCAACCCCGAGGCGATTAAAAGCCGGACAGTGACTCAGATTGCTACTTCTTTCAGCAAACTGGGCCCTCGCCCGCACCGTGTGGATAACTTGGAGGGATGCGATCAGAGGCTGGACAGCAGGCGATCAAAGCCTGGACACTTCCGATTAGAAGCCGGACAGTTGCGATTCGCTTCCGGACATTTCGGACGATAAAATAACCGTAACCTGTTGATATTAAAGAAGAATTTCGGAGTCCCGCAAGCGCTTAATCTCTTTAAGGTATTCAAGACTTCCTTTAATCTCGGGAGATCGAGCCTGAAAAAGTCCATGAAAACGGACAGCCGAGAGGCTGTGCAGCATGTGCGCCAACAATTCTTCGTTTTTTCGAAGGTGGTGGGCATAATCGCATGACACACAAACTTTCAAGGCAGATTTCGTGGACATTAAGCAAACCATCCGACGCCAGAACCTCGAGGACATCGAGCACCAGGCGCATCGCGTGGCCGGGATGATGGACCGGATTCGGGCGGCCATGCTGGCCCCCACCGCGGTGAAGACGGCCCCTACCCTCAAGGCCGTGCAGCTGGCCGAGCTGTGCGGCGTCGACAAGTCCAAGATTGCCTACCGCCTGACGCGCGGGGACCTGCCCACCGGCGAGATCCACGGCAACAGCCGCGAGTGGTCGATGGCCCAGGCGCAGACGTGGGCGCGCGAGTTGCGCGCCGACTACCTCAGGCCGTCCGGGGCGGCCGGCATCACCATCACTGTCGCCAACTTCAAGGGGGGCGTGGCCAAAACCACCTCGGCCGTCACCTTGGCGCAGGGCCTGTCCATGCGGGGCCACAAGGTGCTGCTGGTGGACCTGGACCCGCAGGGGTCGGCCACCACGCTCTTCGGCGTGCTGCCCGACGCCGAGGTGGAGACGGAACACACCGCCATGTCTCTGTTCACGGGCGACCAGGACAATTTGCAGTACGCGATTCGCCCCACCTACTGGCCCAACATTGACCTGGTGTGCGCGGCCCCCCTGCTCTACGGCGCGGAGTTTCATCTGCCCGCGCGCCAGGCGCGCGATCCCGGCTTCGAGTTCTGGCGGGTGCTGGACCGAGGCCTGGACCTGACGCGTGAGGCCTATGACGTGATCGTCATCGACACGCCCCCATCGCTGAGCTACGTGACGATCAATGCACTGATGGCGGCGGACGGCGTGATCATGCCGCTGCCCCCTTCGGCGCTGGACTTTGCAAGCTCCGCCCAGTTCTGGGATTTGTTCTCCGATCTGTGCAATCAGCTGGTGCGAAGCCGCGGCAAGGACAAGAGCTTCGAGTTCATCGACGTGCTGCTCTCGCGCGTGGAGCCCTCGGACACCGCCAGTTCCGTGGTGCGCCAGTGGGTGCTGGAAGGGTACGGCGACAAGGTCCTGCCCATCGAAATCCCGAAGACGGCGGTGGCCGCGACCGCGAGCGCGGAGTTCGGAACGGTTTATGACCTGCCGCGCGGCTCGGTCAATTCCAAGACCTTTTCTCGGGCCCGTGTCGCGTACGACCGGATGTGTGAGCTGATCGAACAGCAGATTGGCGCGGTGTGGGCGCGCCAGGTGGCAGAACGACAACTTCTGGAAACGGCGGCGTGATATGGGTCTGAAGGACAAGGCATCCAAGATTGATTTCGCGTCGCTGATGCCGGCGGCGCCGCAGAGCCCGGAGAGTGTCAAGCCCAAGACGGCGCCGGGCGCCATGATGGCGCTGGCCAACGACCAGCGATCCGAGATGCTGCGCGAGAACGAGCAGCTGCGCAGCCAGGCCGCGCGCGCGGGTGAACTCGAGGGGCGGCTCCAGGACGCGATGGGCGAGTTGCGCAACTGGGACGGGGCCAAGGCCACGCGGCTCCTGGATCCGCAGACCATTCGGCGCAGCGCCTTCGCCAACCGGCATGAATCCGGGTTCAAGGGCCCGGCGTTCAACGCGCTGGTGCACGAGATCAAGGAAGCCGGTGGCAATGTGCAGCCAATCAAGGTGCGCGCGGTCACGCAGCCGGCCGGGGAGGAGGGCGCGCAGTACGAGATCGTTTTCGGGCATCGGCGGCATGCCGCCTGTGCGCTGCTGGGGCTGCCGGTGCTGGCGTTCATCGACAACCTGGATGACCAGGCGCTGTTTGTGGAGATGGAACGCGAGAACCGCGAGCGCGCCGATCTGTCGGCGTGGGAGCAGGGTGTGATGTATGCGCGGGCGCTGGACCGCGGTCTGTATCCGTCGCTGCGCCAGTTGGCCGCAGCCATTGGGGTGGATCCCACCAACCTGTCCAAGGCGTTGGTGTTGGCGCGCCTGCCGGAAGCGGTGCTGGCTGCCTTTGCCTCGCCGCTGGACCTGCAGTTTCGCTGGGCAACGGCCTTCAAGATGGCCCAGGAAGCCGACGGCGCCGGCTTGGCAGCACGGGCGGCAAAGATTGCTGCGGAGCGCGGCGGCCGCACGCCCAAGGAGATTTTCCTGGCGCTGACGGCGCCCCAGGAAGCCCAGGTCCAGGCGCAGGCGCCGGGCTCGCTGCAGTCCTTTGCGAAGGAGGGCAAGACGGTCGCAACCCTGAAGATCGACGCGGATGGCCAGTCCGTGATTCGCATCCGCATGCCGCTGAGCGAGGCGCGCCAGAAGGCATTGGCGCAGCTGTTGGAGCGTTTCGTAGCGACCGATTGACGGATCGGAGCGATGAGAGAAGAGGAGGGCGCCTGAGGCACCCTTTTTTTGCGGTCGGTTTTGGGAACGGAGCGGTCGTCAGCGCGGGCTGTAGTACGGTACTACACCCCGCTTTCGGCGAACCGTGCGGCGAGGCTACGCAGGCGTAGTACGGTACTACACGGCGATTTCGGCGTGCCGCCGAGGTGTCAGGCTGCTTCTTCCGACGACCTCCGGGGTACTGTAGTACGGTACTACACCGCGCCTCGCTTACCCATCATTGAAGGTACCCCGCGGGCCGGTATGCCCATACCCCAATAGGGATGCTCCAAGGCACCGAGCCGCGCGGCGCTCGCCTGAGGAAGGCTGACACATTGCGACTTGCCCCGGATGGGAGGTGGAAGACGCCCTCACCTGGCCGTAGGAGTGCCCCCAACGGGTCAAGCGGCTCGAGTCGACGGCGGGTTGAACCAAGCCCCTGATCATCAGTCGTTTTTTGCCCGAGCGGGCGCAGATGCAATTGCGCCTGCTTATCGACAGCGCGCGGGTCGAGGCGACTGGAGCCCGCGCTGTCCACGGGTCAGTGGGCCGGATCGCTTCTCGGGATGCTGTGCTCACCTAACTCACGCCGGCGCATTTCTGCCATCTGATGGCCAGCTAGCAGGGGCGTCCCTGCAAATGCGTTAGCAAGCCAGGGCACACCATTGCTTCAAGCGCCAGGACAGCTTCCGGACGAGAGACCCGTCCAGGCGAAACTTCGAGTAGGAGTAAGCGCCCACACTCCAAGAAGACATAGACTTGGACGGCATAGCTCGCGTTACTTCTATCAACAGCAAGTACTGCTAAGTCTTTGAATTTAAACGGCTTATGGCGCGCTTCCATCCAACTGACGTTCTGGAACCCCATTTTTACGCATTGATGATTATTGCCTTATGATCGGGTATGCCTTCTCGTTGCGCATGAGGATAGGGCGGGAGCGCTTGGATTCGCTTGCGCACGTTCGCCTTGTCAACGGATCACGACGTTCGTTCATCAAAGAGAACATGACCACGCATCGCGCGCCGCCGGCGCTTGCCCACATCGACGACGCCGAGCTCGAGCGCTTGGCCAGCACTTGGCGCGCCCAGGCCTTGCGCGGTAATCGGGAAGCTTTCGGCATCGCGCATGCCTTGGAGGTGGAGCAGCGCCGGCGCCTGCGCCCCAGCCAAATGGCACCGCTTGCGCGGGAGCCTGTGCTCAGGCGCCGCTGGTGGCAGATGTGGCGGCGTGCGTCCGCGCCGGCCGCTGGTACGCATGGCGACGCGACCCCGTCATCCGGGCAGCCCGAATGATCCAGCCAAGTCTTCGGAGGCGGCGCCGTTGACGCGTCCCAAGGCAAAGACGCCGCCGCGGCAGCTGCACCGTGGCCACTTCGCTTTCATGCGAGCGCTCGCGCAGGGGCTGGATGAACGCGCGAGCTGGGACCGGTACCTGCGCATGGAAGGCGAAGGTGCGGACTTGCGCACCATCCGCAAGACCATCGCATGGATCCGCGACGCGTTCGCGGCCGCCGCCCGGCGCGAGAACCGGCCGGGGACAGCGAAACTCATCCTGCTGGATCCGGGGCGGTTTTCTGCGGCGCCGGAGGCCAAAGCGCCGCCGAGCTTGGCGGAGTTCGCGGCCGCCCAGGGCCTGGAGGACTTCAGCGAGGCCGAGCAGATCGAAGCCTACGAGGCCGCATATCCAGGTGCGGGCCGGGCGCCTGGCGCTGGCGGGCGAGGGCAGGGCGGCCGCGCTCAGCTCTCGCGGCGCGCGCGGCTCATCGGGCACCAACTGGACGCGTTGCGCTGGCTGCAGGACCTGGTCGTGCGCGACCCGCGCCCGACCGACCGCGTCAGCGCGTGGATCCATCCGGCGTTGGCCGCGCGCCTGGAGCGTGCGGGCCTGTCGACCCTGGATGTGCTCGTGCATCACATCAACGGCATTGGCGCACGGTGGTGGGTACGAGTGCCCGGGGTGGGCGCGCTCAAGGCCGCGCGCGTCGTCGATTGGCTTCGCGCCAACGAGGACGTGTTGGGACTGCGCTTGGGCGCGCACGTGGCGCAGCCGCGGGCGCTGTTGGCCCCGGCGACCCTGGCCGCGGTCGTGCCTGCGGCGACGGCGCTTGTTCCTTTAGAAAAGTTGATGTTGCCCCGCGACCTGGACGGCCGCGCGGGGCGTTTCAGGGGCGCGCCTGAGCGCTGCCTGCTCATGGCCGGCAACGACCGCGAGGCGATCGACGCCTGGCTGGCGTCCAAGTGCGCCGCGGCGCCGGGGAAGGATCTGTCGGCCACCCAGCGCGCCTACCGAAAGGAAGCCGAGCGCCTGCTGCTCTGGGCCATCCTCGAGCGCAAGAAGGCGCTGTCTTCCTTGACGGCAGAAGACGCCACTGCGTTCAAGGAGTTTCTGGGCGATCCGCCCGCGAGCTGGTGCGGGCCGAGGCACACGCAGCGCTGGTCGCCGATGTGGCGCCCCCTCGAGGGCGCGCTGTCGCCGGCAGCGCTGCGCCAATCGGTGGTGATCCTGCGCGGCCTGTTCGCCTTTCTGGTGGCCCAGGGCTATGTGGTCGAGAACCCGTTTGCCGCCGTCGCTGACCCGCCGATGCGCACGCGGCCCGGGGGATCCAGCCGAACACTGAGCTTGAGCCAGTGGGGCCGGCTGGAGGCGTTGTTGCAGGAGCAAGGCGGGGGCGAAACGCAACGCCGGACCCGCCGGGCGGTTCGCTGGCTGAACGCCACGGGGCTGCGCCTGGCCGAGATCGCACGCGCGCGGTGCGAGGATCTGGAGCCGATCCACGCCCGCGGCGCCGAAGGCGCGCCGGCGTCTGGCTGGCTCTTGCACGTGGTGGGCGAGGGTGGTCGCGCGCGCCAGGTGCCTGTGCCCACGGAGCTCGTGACCGAGCTCGGCGTCGAACTTGCGCGCCATGGTTTCAACCCACAGGTGATCGCCGACGAAAACCGGAGCATGGCCATCCTGGCTCGCTTCGAGGACGGAAGCCAAAGCCCGCAGCCCTGGTCAGCTTCCGGCATCTATCAGGCGACCAAGGCGTTGATGGCGAGGGCGGCGCAGGGGCTCGAGGCAGGCGATGCGATGCAGCTGCGAGCTGCAAGCACCCATTGGTTGCGGCATGTGCATGGGGTGCCTGCGTTGCAGGGCAGGGGAGACCCAGACCAGCTGCCGCCGATATTGATGCGGGTGGAGCAGAACAACCTGGGTCACGCGCCAGTCGGCGCCACGTCCGCGTACTCGGCGGCGGAGCGAGATGACGGTTGAAGACAGTGGCGGGGATGCTGGCCAGGCCAAGGCGCAGGCGATCAGTGCCCGTGGTGGCAGAGACAGACCAAGCCTGCACTTGGGCGGCCGACATCTCGCATGAGGACGAGCAGCGGCATGTTGCGATGAGCGGGCGATCCGCCGCCGCCGGCCCTGCGGGCGCACTGTGCGTGAGAAGTCCGCGGCGGGCCGGCGTGGATGCGGCACGGGTAAGTGGCAATTCACAGATGCGCAAGATCGACGAGTCGCTGGTGCAAGTGACGGCCGATCGCTGGAACGCCATGAAAGCAAGTACCTGCAGAAAAAAATTCTCCTGTCCCGCCCGGCACCACAGGGGTGCTGATCGCTTGCAAGGGCTCCGACGTCACGGTCGTCGCCCAGTAGACCGACTCCGTGTGAAGGCCCGCCCATGAAAGAAGTCCAACCTGTTCGTGTCACGCTGACGCGGCCGCCGGGGTATGAGGACGTGCATGCCGAGCTCGTGGCAGAGGACGCGATGCGGCTTGACTGGCCCTGGGAAATCATGAACGACCTCGGCTCTGCGGTCCTCGTTGCGATTGCCAGGCCAGAAGGCGATGAGCGCTCGCCGGCAAGGGAAGTCGCCTTGGAGGCCGTCAAGAGCACTTGGCCGGCTTGGTCCCTGACAAAGGCGCGTCCATCCAAACGCGCCTAGGGACAAGCTGTTCCGCGCAGCCGGGCGCGGTGCGCTTCGATCAACGACCTGAAGTCAATCGCGAGGGCTTGCGTGGCCCGAAGACCAGGATCGGACTAGCTGCGGGCTTTGTCGAGGGCGGCGCGCTTTCCCAGCGTCCGGATTGCCGCGAGCTGTTGCAGCTGTTGTGCATTGGGTCTGGACTTGCCCTGTTCCCACAGGTAGATCGTTGCACCGCTCATCCCAACAAGCTTGCCATAGGCAGCTGCAGACAAGCCCAACTTCGTTCTGTGCGCAGACAGCCTGGTCGCGCTGAATCGCCGGGGAGTCGCCGCATCCGTTTCCTTCGTCGCGCGCGATTGCGCTGCGGCAGAGCGGCCGGATCGCTTGAACTGCCTTTGAAGCTCGGCGACGTCACGCTTCAGCTGTGCAATCGCACCCCGGTACTGCGCGCTGGCTTTTCTCAGACTATCGATTTCGGAGCGAACCTCTTTGCGAGCGATGCGCGAGATTTCTGCCTTGAATACAGATGCGATGTTGGTCATAGGCCGCGAATCTACCCATATTTGATGATGGCAGATAGTAAGCGACGCAATGTCTCTTCGAGACTGATTGCGGTCTTTTGATTCCATCGGGCTTCGCTACCGCTTTCCGCTGGATTGCTGAAGAAGATCTGCGAATACTGTGGTGAAGACCTCTTCAGACTGCTAGCGCAAGTTCAGGGCACCGCACCTGGTCGCGTACTCCTTCTTGCAACAGCTGTTCCTCTGTTAGCTTCTTTCGCGCGGGAAAACAAGCGCACTGTGTAGAGCGCCGGTCGCTCATACGCTACCCGCAAGAACGGATGACTCAAATGGGCAAGGCGAGCGTTACCATAGTCTGCCTCTGAGAGGCCCGCCGCGCGATCACCTATGGTGCCATGAAGCAGCTTAGTCTTCATCGCAACGAATCACGGGCTGATATCAGCTAGCTAAATGCGTCCAACTTGCCAGTGTTGGCGCCAAGTTCTGCGGCCGCCAATCCGCTAACCGAAAGTAGAGCGGATACTGGATCGCCGGATTTCACAGCCCAAACTGCGCCCGCAAGGCTCAGCCCTATCGTTGCCGGCTTCCTCCATGCACCACGTGCTAGACGATTGAGATCGGCGGCATGGTCATTCAACTCTGCCTGTCTGTCTGCCAGAGCAGTGGGCTGCTGCCGGTTTCAAAGACACCTTGTTAAGGTGGAAGATGAAACCGGAGGTGGTTTATGGAGAGAAGAAGGACATTCAGCCGCGAGTTCAAGCTCGAGGCGGTCAGGCTGGTCACCGAGCGT
>Ga0102594_1000237_pt1 | contig 71480 bp, 100 predicted proteins | sample AraplaCol_mLB_r2_2_FD_76863 | JGI IMG/M metagenome (GOLD analysis project Ga0102594, IMG submission 76863) | Arabidopsis root microbial communities from North Carolina, USA - plate scrape MF_Col_mLB_r2 (SPADES assembly) (version 2) | ecosystem: Host-associated > Plants > Roots > Endosphere...
CTATGCTCGGGGAATGGCCAGCGACACCGCGGCGGGCTTGACCGCGACGGCGCCAGGCGTCCGGCCGATCGAAGCTTTCATCTATGCCCCCTTCCGCATCAATGACATGATGAAGGCCATACTCGGGCCGCAGCTCGGCCAGATCAACGGGCTCGAAATTCGCGCCGGCGCCGGCCCGTCGGCACCGATCGTGTTCCGGCATGGCAAAATGGGCTGGGACGCGCAGGAACAGATGCTGCGCATCGCCGATCGCCAGTGGACGATGCGTATCTCATATGGTCGCCTGCTCGAACGGCTCGGCCGACCGCTTGGCATCTTTCTGTTCGGTCTCGCGCTGGCGTTGCTCGCGACGCAGCTCCATCGCGTCCAGCAGCGCCGCGTCGGTGAGGCACAGGCGCTTGCAGAGGAAAAGGCGCGGCACGCCGAGGACCGCGAACTGATGATCGGCGAGATGGCGCATCGGATGAAGAACGCCTTCGCGCGCATCGGCGCGCTCGCGCGCATAACGCTCCGCGAATCTGCTACGCTCGAGGAGTTTGAGGCGCGGTTCGATGGCCGCATGCGCGCGCTCTCCGACGCCAAGCAGATGCTCGTCACCGGCGCGGTGGACAGCGTCGATCTGGGGCGGATCGTCCACCGCGAACTCGAACTCGCGGGCGTCTCGACCGAACAACTTGCCGCAATCGCAGGGCCCGAGGTCCGTCTCGACGACGAAGGCGCACAGGCGCTGTCGCTCGCGATCCACGAATTCGTCACCAACAGCATCAAATATGGCGCGCTCGCGGGCAAGGGCCGCCTCACCGTCGGCTGGCACCGCGACGATGGGCATATCGAACTCGACTGGGTCGAAGCCGACCTTGCCGAAACGCCGCATATCGAAAGCGAAAGCTTCGGCACCCGGTTCATCCGCACACTCATCGAGCGGCAGCTCAAGGGCAGCTGGGAACGCACCGCGGTTGACAACCGCCTCGCCATCGTCATTCGATGGCCGGACAATGGCATCCCCAACTGACAAGCGCTGGCACATCTGGATCGATCGCGGCGGCACCTTCACGGACGTCGTCGCGCGTCGCCCCGACGGTACGGTCGTCACCACCAAATATTTGAGCGAGGACCCGGCGCGCCCGGGCGACGCCGCGGTCAATGCGATCCGCGATCTCACCGGCGCCAGCGCCGGCGCGCTTCCTCCGCTCGCCATTCGCATGGGCTCGACGGTGGCAACCAATGCGCTCCTCGAACGCAAGGGCGAGGCGACCCTGCTCGCGATCACGGCGGGCTTTGGGGATGCGCTGACGATCGGCTATCAGGACCGCCCCGAACTGTTCGCGAGGCGGCTCGATCGGACGCCCCCGCCCCACGCGGCGGTGGCCGAGATCGCCGAGCGCATCGGCCCCGATGGCGATGTCCTGATCCGGCTGGACGAGGAGCAGGCCCGCTCGGCGCTGCAAGCCGCCCGCGGCAAGGGCCTCACCAGCATCGCGATCGTGCTGATGCACGGTTACCGATACCCCGAGCACGAGCAGCGCCTCGCAGCCATCGCATCCGAACTCGGCTTCACCCAGATTTCGACGAGCCACGACGTCAGCGCCCTCATCAAGCTCGTCGGGCGCGGCGACACGACGCTCGCCGACGCCTATCTCTCGCCCGTGCTACGCCACTATGTCGATCAATTCGTGGCGCAATTGGGGGACGGCGTCGCTCCCCAGTTCATGAAGAGCTCGGGCGGCCTCGCCTCTGCCGCCGCTTTCCACGGCCGCGACGCAATCCTCTCCGGCCCCGCCGGCGGCATCGTCGGCATGGTCGGCAGCGCGGCGCCGCTCGGCAAGGACCGCCTGATCGGCTTCGACATGGGCGGGACTTCGACCGACGTCAGCCATTATGCCGGCCACCTCGAACGCGATAACGAGACCATCGTCGCGGGCACGCGCATCCGCGCGCCGATGCTACGCATCCACACAGTCGCGGCGGGCGGCGGCTCGATCTGCCGCTGGGACGGCACGCGCCTGCTCGTCGGCCCCGAAAGCGCCGGTGCGAACCCCGGCCCCGCTGCCTATGGCCGCGGCGGCCCGCTCACAGTCACCGACTGCAATGTCCTGCTCGGCAAGATACAGCCCGAACATTTCCCCAAACTCTTCGGGCGGAACGGCGATCAGCCGTTGGACCGCGCCGTCGTGGTGGAAAAATTCGCCGCCATGGCGGCCGATGTCGGAGGCATCACGCCCGAAGCCCTTGCCGAGGGCTTGCTCGCCATCGCGGTGCAGCAGATGGCGAACGCGATCAAACGCATCACCATCGCGCGCGGCCACGACGTCACGCAAGGCTACAGCCTCGTCGGCTTTGGCGGCGCGGCGGGACAGCATGTCTGCCTCGTCGCCGACGCGCTCGGCATCGACGAAATATTGCTCCACCCGCTCGCGGGGGTGCTCTCGGCCTATGGCATGGGCCTCGCCAAACCCTCGTCGATCCGCGAACGCACGCTCGCGCTGAAGCTCGACGAGCATTGCGCGGCCACGCTGGCTGCCACCGAAAGCGAGCTGGCGGAACAAGCCCGCGCCGACCTTGCGCCCGGCGCAGCAACGACGCGCGAAACCCTGCTCTTCGTCCGCCTTGCCGACAGCGATAACGCGATCGAACTTCCGCTCGCCTCGCCCGCCGAGGTCAGGCAAGCCTTCGCCGCCGCCTTCCGCCAGCGCTTCGGCTACGCGCCGCACGACAATCTGGTGGTCGACCGCATCCGTGTCGAATTGACCGAGGCGGGCGACGCCCCCGCGACCCTCCCGCCGGCCACGCCACCGACCGAGACCGCGCCCGAGATGATTACCGCCTGGCTCGCCGGCGCCCCGCATGAAGTCCCGCTGCACCAGCGCGCTGCGCTCGCCCCCGGCCGCGCCCTCGCCGGACCCGCGATCATCATCGACACGCTCTCGACCACGATCGTCGAACCGGGCTGGCGTGCCGAGGTCCAGAGAGAAGGCACCTTACTCCTCACCCGCACCCGAGGCGCCGAAACCCACGCCGTCACCGCCGACGACCTGACTAGCCCCGATCCGATCCGCCTCGAAATCTTCAATAGCCTGTTCATGGCGATTGCCGAGGAAATGGGCGGCGCTCTCCAGCACAGCGCCTCTTCGATCAACATCCGCGAGCGGCTCGATTTTTCCTGCGCGATATTCGACGGTGAAGGCCGCCTCGTTGCCAACGCACCGCACATGCCCGTGCATCTCGGTTCGATGGGCGAAAGCGTCCGCACCATCCTTCGCCAGCGGACCAGCGACGGCCGCTGCATTCGCAGGGGCGACGCTTACGCCCTCAACGCCCCTTATGATGGCGGCACCCACCTGCCCGACATCACTGTCATCATGCCGGTATTCGTCGCCAAAGAAAATGGCGGGGATGACGCACCCAGCTTCTTCGTCGCCGCGCGCGGCCATCACGCCGATCTCGGCGGCATCGCCCCCGGCTCGATGCCACCCAACAGCCGCAGCATCGACGACGAAGGTATCCTCTTCGACAACAAGCTGATCGTCGACGACGGCAACTTTCTCGACGCCGAAGTCCACGCGCACCTGATCACGGGCGATTACCCCGCCCGCAACCCGGCGCTCAATATCGCCGACCTCAAGGCGCAGGTCGCGGCCTGCCAGCGCGGCACAAGCGCCCTTGCCGACCTCTCGGCCGCACACGGCGCCGCGACCGTCGCCGCCTATATGGCGCACGGCCAGCGACAGGCCGAAGCGGCGGTGCGCCAACTCATCGCAGGCCTCGGCAACGGCCGGTTCACCTATGCGATGGACAATGGGGCCGAGGTCGCAGTTGCGGTGACGGTCGACCGCGAAGCGCGCCACGTCACGATCGACTTCACCGGGTCGTCGGCAACGCTACCCGACAATTTCAACGCGCCCACACCCGTCGTCCGCGCTGCAGTGCTTTATGTCCTCCGCACCATGCTCGACGACCCGATCCCGATGAACGAAGGCTGCCTTGCCCCGGTCACGCTGATCGTCCCCGACAATTCGATGCTGTCTCCCCGCTATCCCGCCGCGGTCGTCGCGGGCAATGTGGAGACCAGCCAGGTCATCACCGATACGCTCTTCGCCGCGTTCGGCGCGATGGCCCCCGCGCAGGGGACGATGAACAATTTCACCTTCGGCAACGAAGCCTACCAATATTATGAAACCATCGCCGGCGGCTCAGGCGCCGGGCCCGGCTTCGACGGTACCAGCGTCATCCAGACGCATATGACCAACAGCCGCATGACCGACCCCGAAGTCATGGAAACGCGCTTCCCGGTCATCGTCGAGCAATTTGCGATCCGCCATGGTTCGGGCGGCGCGGGTCAATGGCACGGCGGCGACGGCGCCACCCGCCGTATCCGCTTTCGCGAGCCGATGTCCGCAAATATCCTTGCGAACCGCCGTCAGATCGCGCCGAAAGGTCTCGCGGGCGGCGCCGACGCCGCCCCCGGCCGCAACTGGGTCGAGCGCGCCGACGGCCGGGTCGAAATGCTCGCCGCCACCGGCAGCGCAGAGCTTGCCGCGGGCGATGCCTTCGTGATCGAAACGCCGGGCGGCGGCGGTTATGGGAACCCTAGGGAGAGATAATTTGGCGACAGCACGGTCTACCCCACGCGGGGATGACGGAGTGAAGGGATATCGATCATGCTCGTCCTGATCGGCATCCTCATCATCATCGCGGGCTTTCTGCTCCGCTTCAATCCGCTGCTCGTAATCATGGCCTCGGCGCTCGCGACCGGGCTTGCCGCGGGGCTCGACATAAGTGCGATCATCGCCGCCTTCGGCAAGGCGTTCAACGACACACGCTATGTCTCGATCGTCTGGATCGTCCTGCCCGTCATCGGCCTCCTCGAAGCTTACGGCCTTCAGCAACACGCCCGCACGCTCATCGGCCGCATGAAGGGCGCGACGCTCGGCCGCCTGCTCACATCCTATCTCTTGCTGCGTCAGGCGATGGCGGCGGTCGGCCTGACCTCGGTCGCAGGCCATCCGCAGACCGTCCGGCCGCTCGTCGCGCCGATGGCCGAAGCCGCCGCCGAGGCAAAGAACGATGCGCTGACCGACGATCAGCGCGAAGAGGTTAAGGCCTTCTCCGCCGCCACCGACAATATCGGGCTCTTTTTCGGCGAGGATATCTTCCTCGCGATCGGATCGATCCTGCTGATGAAGGGCGTGCTCGAAGGCTATGGCTATCAGATCGAACCTTTGCACTTCTCGCTCTGGGCCATCCCGACCGCGATTGCCGCCTTCCTGATCCACGGCTTCCGCCTTCGCCGCCTCGAACGGCGCATGGCGAAGAAGGAGGCCAGCGCATGATCACGCTCGGCTTCGTCTATGTCCTCGCGGGACTGACCTTCGCACTATTTGCGATCCTCGGCCTTCAGGACCGCAGCAACCCCAAGCGTTTCGGGAACGCCGCCTTCTGGGGCCTGCTTGCCCTGTCGATGCTAGCGGGCGACCGGCTCGGCGACTTCGGCAACGGCCTTTTGGTCCTTGCTCTCGTCGCGATCGCCGGCACCGGGCAGATCGGCCGCGCGCCGGGCGGCGATGTCCCCGCCGACGTCCAGACCGAACGCGCCGCAAAACACGGCCCCTTCCTGCTCCTCGTGGCGCTGATCATCCCCGCGGTCGCTCTCGCAGGCACGTTCCTCTTCAAATGGGTCCCCGGTCTTGCCGACCCCAAACAGGCGACACTGATCTCGCTCGCGATCGGCGTTCTCATCGCGCTCGCCGTCGGGATGGCGCGGCTCAAACCGCCTCCCCTGCTCCCGCTTCAGCAGGGACGCCGTCTGCTCGACGCGGTGGGCTGGGCCGCGATCCTGCCGCAGATGCTCGCCAGCCTAGGTGCGGTTTTCGCGCTCGCGGGCGTCGGCGAGGTGGTCGGCGACCTCGTCGGCACCACAATTCCCGAAGGCAGCCTGTTCGGCGCGACGCTCGCCTTCGGGCTCGGCATGGCGCTCTTCACGATGGTGATGGGCAATGCCTTCGCCGCCTTCCCCGTCATGCTCGCCGCGGTCGGCATGCCCTTGCTCATCAAGCAATATGGCGGCGACCCAGCGGTCGTCGCGGCGATCGGTATGCTAGCGGGCTTCTGCGGCACGCTGATGACCCCGATGGCCGCCAACTTCAATCTCGTCCCCGCCGCGCTGCTCGAACTCAAAAACCCCTATGGCGTGATCAAGGCGCAAATCGGAACGGCACTCCCATTGCTGGCCGTGAACATCGTCTTCATCTGGCTATTTGCCTTTTAATCATCATTGCGAGGAGCGAAGCGACGCGGCAATCCAGAGCATGCGTAAACCGCTCTGAATTGTTTCCCCCGGCTTTCGCCGGGGTCGCAATGATGACCACAGGATATGGAATGACCATTCTCACCCCCGACCACGCCGCCCGCTTCGCCAACGCGACCCTCGCGCATCTCGGCCGCGAATATCCGTACAAGATGGACCTTGTGCTGAACGGCCCTGAGGATGCGAGGCCGCCGCGCGAGCACCACCCGATCTTTCATGGCAGCTTTGACTGGCATAGCTGCGTCCATGGCTGGTGGCAGATACTTCGCCTCGCGCGCCGCTTCCCCGATCTGCCGATCTCCGCCGATATCCGCGCCCGCGCCGACGAAATGCTCGTGCCTGGGAAGGTGGCCGGTGAACTCGCCTATCTCGAACGCCCCTATGCTGCGGGCTTCGAGCGCCCCTATGGCTGGGCTTGGCTGCTCGCACTCCACGCCGAGACCGAGCGTCACGACGCCCCTTGGGCCACCGCGCTCGAACCGCTTGCCGCCGCCTTTGCCGCGCGCTTCCACGCGTTCCTCCCCAAGCTCACCTATCCGCTGCGCGTCGGCACCCATTTCAACATCAGCTTTGCGCTCCTTCTCGCGCGCCACTGGGCCGAAACCCGCGATCCCGCGCTGGTCACCCTCATCGACGCCCGCGCGCGCGGCTGGTTCGCCGATGATCGCGACTGTCAGGCATGGGAACCCGGCGGTGACGAATTCCTCTCCTCCGCGCTCACCGAAGCGCATCTGATGGCCGTTGTCCTATGCGAAGATTTCACGCCATGGTTCGACGCCTTCCTCCCTCGCGCCACCGCCGAGCAGCCCGCGACGCTTTTCATGCCCGCCACCGTCTCCGACCGCAGCGACGGCAAGATCGCGCATCTCGACGGCCTCAATCTCAGCCGCGCGTGGAGCTGGCGCGCGATCGCCGCCGGGCTCGGCGCCGACCATCCCGTCAGCCCCGTCGCCGAAGCCGCGGCGCAGCGCCACCTCGCCGCCGCGCTCCCGCATGTCACCGGCGACTATATGGGCGAACATTGGCTCGCGAGCTTTGCTTTGCTGGCGCTCGACGGCCTCGCCGATTGACAAGCCCCGCCCTCGCGGCGAAGGACGGCGCAAAGGGATGAAGGACTGCCAATGAAGACGCTGCGCCCGACCTCGTTCGACGTCGCCGAACGCGCCGGGGTTTCCCAATCGACGGTGTCACGCGCTCTCCGCAACAGCCCGGGCGTCAATGCCGAGACACGCGCGCGCGTCTCGGCCGCGGCGCGCGAGCTGGGTTATGTCGTCGACCGTCACGCCTCGTCGCTGCGGCTCAAGAGCAGCGAGACGATCGCGCTCGTTACCATCTGCCGCCCCGGCGAGGACCGCAGCGCGATCAATCCATTCTATTTCGCGCTTCTGGGCAGCATCGCGGCCGCGACCTCGGCGCGCGGGTTCAACCTGCTCGTTTCCTTTCAGGAAAATGCCGACAATTTCCGCGCCGATTTCGTCGCCTCGGGGCTCGCCGACGCGATGATCGTCATCGGCACGACCAGCAACCGAGAAGCGTGGAAATATTTCGCCGAGGCGCAGGCCTCCGGCCTCGACTTCGTCTGCTGGGGCAGCCCGGGCAGTCCCTTCCACTGGATGCGCAGCGAAAACGACATCGGCGGCCAACTCGCCGCCGAACATTTCGTACGCGACGGCCGCCGCCACATCGCCTTCGTCGGGCCGCAGCAATCGCCGCAGCGCCAGTTCGACGAACGCCGCGACGGCTTTACCGCCGCGCTTGGCACGCACGGCCTCACCCCCATCGTCGCCGAGCCGCCGGCCGCCGCCGACCGCCACGCGCAGGGCGTCGCCGCGGTGCAGGCGCTGCTGGAGGCGCACCCCGAAACCGACGCGATCTTCGCCGCGTCCGACATGCTCGCGCTCGGCGTGCTGCAGGGGCTCAAGGATGCGGGGCGCCGTGTTCCGCAGGATGTCGCGCTGATCGGCTTCGACGGCATCCGCGCCGGTACGCTCGCCGACCCCGCGCTCACCACGCTGGAGCCCGACCTCGATGCCGCGGGCGAGGCGCTCGTCGCGATGGCGCTCGAGGACGACGAGCATACGCGCAGCGGTACGCGCATCCCCGTCCATCTCGTCGTGCGCGGCACCGCCTGAGCCCTGTCCGCACCGGGTTACCGTGACTTAACTCCCCGAAAAGTAACGCTTCGTTATCCGTGTCTCTGCTACCCATCGGGGCGGGGGCAGAAAGCGGTAGTGTGAACGGACAATTTTTCATCTCGCTGCTCAACCCGGGCATCGGCTTCCTGTTCGCCACCGCCTTTTTCCTGCTGTGGCTCAACCGCCGCGAGCGCTACGTCGCTTATGCCGCCGCCGCCTATACGGCTTCGGCCCTCGCCTTCCTGATCCAGGACGTCGGCCCGGTGTTGCCGATGGAACTGCAGCGCCTACCCGCGAATGTCGGCTTCCTCGCGACCGGCATGCTCTTCGCCGCCGCGATCATCAAACGCTACGACCTCCCCGTCCCCTGGCGCGCGATGGGCATCACCGCGGCCGTCTCCACCACCATCTTCGTCTGGTTCCTTCTCGGCCGACCGAGCATCGCCGCGCGCATCCTGACGATCAGCACCGGCGCGGGTATCATCGCGACCATGGTCGTCATCGCGCTCTGGCCGGTCGAAAAGCGCCACCTGATCGACCGCGTGCTGTTCTGGGTCGCCGCCTTTTCGGCGCTCAACCTCATCGTCCGACCCGTCGTCCTGCTTTCGCTACGCGGCGGTTTCGACAATTATGTCGGCTTCCAGCAGTCAATCTATTGGACCACCGTCCAGTTCACGCAGGCGATGGTGTCGATCGTCGCGGCGATCAGCCTGATGGTCGCGGTTGCGATCGACCAGATCGCCGAGCTGCGCCGTCAGGCCGACTATGACAATCTTTCGGGCCTGCTCAACCGCCGCGGGTTCGAGGCGCAGGCCGAAACCGCGCTTCGTCGCTGCCAGGACGAAGCGCGCCCCGTCGCGCTGCTCGTCGCGGACCTCGATCATTTCAAGCGCATCAACGACAATCACGGTCACGCGGTCGGTGACGCGATCATCGCCGCCTTCGGCGCGCATGTCCGCCTGATCGGCCCCGCAGCTATGGTCGCGGGGCGCATCGGCGGAGAGGAATTCGCGCTGCTCGTCCCCGGCGCGGGGATCGAGTCGGCGCGCCAGCTCGCCGAAGCGGTGCGCACCGGCCTTCAGGCCGCTTGCGCCGACCGCATCCCCGCCAGCCTCTGCCCGACCGCGAGCTTCGGCATCGCAGTCGGGACGCCCGGCGGTGGCACCAACCTCGCCGCACTGATGCACGAGGCCGATCAGGCGCTCTACGAAGCCAAGCGCACCGGCCGCAACCGCGTGCGCTCCTATACGCCGAAGCCCGTGCGCCTTACCGCGAATGGCGGCTGAGCCGCCGCGCTATTTCGCGCGCCGCACCGCCACCACCTTGATCTCGACGACCGCGGTCGGCTCGTACAGTCGCGACACGCCGATGGCGGTCCACGCCGGAAAGGGCGCCTTGACATAATTGTTCTTCACCGCCGCAAAGCCGTCGATATGCGCGGCAAGGTCGGTGTGAAAGGTCGTGATGTCGACGACATCGTCCCAGCTCGCGCCCGCGCGCGCCAGCGTCGCGGCGATATGTTTGAAAGCGCGCTCATACCCAGGCGCCAGATCGCTCTCGCCCTTCGCTGGCGCCGCGACCACCCCCGACAGATAGATGGTGTCGCCGGCGATCACCGCATCGGCATAGCCCACCGCCTCCTGAAACGCGCGCGCTTCCGCATTTTCGGGCATCAGCACCGATCCCGCCTCGCGCGCGCCCGCCGACCCGGCGCACAGCCCCGCCGCCAGCGCCATTCCCACCATCCTTGGCATCGCCCCTCGCATGATCCGCATTCCCCGTCTCGATCCAACCACGCCCGCGAACCTGACAGCGGACGGTCGCGAAGGCCAGCCCTTCGTCACCGGCCACGAACCGGCCCCTACAGACCGACCATGATTTTCTTCGCTTATCAGGCCATTAATCCTCTTCCGCAGGAAAAGCCGCAGTCCCGCCAAGCTATTCCCGGCGCGGGACCACGAATGGAACAGAGACAAGGGAACAGAAACATGCGGACCCGACGACCATCGAACCTTCTCTGCGACGAACGCGGCGCGACCGCGATCGAATATGGGCTGATCGCCGCGCTGATCTCGCTCGCGTGCATCATCGCCTTCCAGATGCTCGGGCTCAGTCTCGAATCTATCTTCACGACGATCGACGAGGCGCTGAACCGATAATCCTGCATCATATAAAGAATTCTTTATATGTCTGTTGACAATCACTGAGCGGCCTCTATCCTGAAATCTGTCGAGGTTCTTCGCGTCGTCATGCGCCGCGAAGCTAAGACGGGAAGCCGGTGCGCCTCGCAAAGGGGCAATTCCGGCGCTGCCCCCGCAACTGTAAGCGGCGAGCGGCGGTCGTTACGTGTCACTGGTTCGGCAAGGAACCGGGAAGGCCAGACCGCAGCATTGACCCGCGAGCCAGGAGACCTGCCTCGTCAGATAACGTCCTCGGGCGGGGTGTCCGGTCAGGCCGCATGCATGGCTGCGCCCGACCTTGCTTCGCGGGCGTGGAATCCTGTGCGTTCGCGTCTGCCCGGCGCCTTGCTCCTTGCAAGGTGCTTGAAGAATGACTGTCAGCGTCGCCACTCTCGGCTTCCCCCGCATCGGCCTCCGCCGTGAACTCAAATTCGCGCTCGAAAGCTATTGGGCCGGGAAATCCTCCCTCACCGACCTGCAAACCGCCGCCGCGGGGCTGCGCGCGCTCCACTGGACGCGGCAAAAAGCGCTCGGCGCCGACATCCTGCCCTCGAACGACTTCTCGCTCTATGACCATGTGCTCGATACCTCGGCGCTCGTGGGTGCTATCCCTCCGCGCTACGACTGGGCAGCCGACACCGTCGACCCTGACCTCTATTTCGCGATGGCGCGCGGCGCGCAGAACGCCTGCTGCGGCGGCGATACGACCGCGATGGAAATGACCAAATGGTTCGACACCAACTATCATTTCCTCGTCCCCGAACTCACCGCCGGCCAGACCTTCCGCATCGCCTCGACCAAGATCTTTGACGAGTTTGCGGAAGCCAAGGCGCTCGGCCATGCGACGCGCCCCGTCCTGCTCGGCCCCGTCAGCTATCTGATGCTCGCCAAGGGCAAGGCGGTCGAGCCGCTCGCCCTGCTGCCCCAGCTCCTCGACACCTATGCAGAGATTCTCGCTCGCCTCGCCGCGCTTGGTGCCGACTGGGTCCAGATCGATGAGCCCTGCCTCGTCCTCGACCTGACGGGCGACCAGCGCACCGCCTTCGAGCGCGCCTACGCCCGCCTCGCGACGCGCGGGCCCAAGCTGATGCTCACCACTTACTTCGGCGGCCTCGGCGACAATCTCGATCTCGTCGCGGACCTTCCCGTCCACGGCCTGCACCTCGATCTCGTCCGCGCGCCGGATCAGCTCGCCCCCGCGCTGGCGAAGCTCCAGCCGCATGTCCTCCTCTCGCTCGGCGTCATCGACGGCCGCAACATCTGGCGCGCCAACCTCCCCGACCTCTATTGGCGCCTCAAGGAACTTGCGGCCAGGCGCGACGTCATCCTCGCGCCCTCATGCTCGCTCCTCCACGTCCCCGTCGACCTCGCGCTCGAAACCGGCCTCGATCCCGAAATCGCCCAGTGGCTGGCGTTCGCCGCGCAGAAGGTGGAGGAACTCGCCGCGCTGGCCAAGGCGCTGAACGAAGGCGAGGACGCAAGCTTCGCCGCCTTCTCCGCCTCGCGCATCGCCGCGGTCGCACGCCGGACCTCGCCCAAGATCCACGACGCGCAGGTGGCGCAGCGCCTCGCCGCCCTCGACGCCGGCGCCACCCACCGGACCTCCCCCTTCGCCGTCCGCCGCGAAGCGCAGCAGGTCCGGCTGAACCTCCCCGCCTACCCCACCACGACGATCGGCAGCTTCCCGCAGACCGCAGAGGTCCGCAAGGCGCGCGCCGCGCACGTCAAGGGCGATATCGACGACGCCGCTTACGCCCAATATCTCCGCGTCGAAACGCGCGCCGCGGTGAAATGGCAGGAGGAGGTCGGCCTCGACGTCCTCGTCCACGGCGAGTTCGAGCGGAACGACATGGTGCAATATTTCGGCGAGCAGCTCGCGGGCTTCGCCTTCACCCGCGCCGGCTGGGTGCAAAGCTATGGCTCGCGCTGCGTCCGCCCGCCGATCCTCTATGGCGACGTCTCGCGCCCGCGGGCGATGACCGTCGACTGGTGGCGCTTTGCGCAGGACCAGACCGACTTGCCGATGAAGGGCATGCTCACTGGCCCCGTCACCATCCTGAACTGGTCCTTCGTCCGCGACGATCAGCCGCGCGCGGCAAGCTGCCGCCAGATCGCGCTCGCGATCCGCGACGAGGTACAGGACCTCGAGGCTGCCGGCGCCGCGATCATCCAGATCGACGAGGCGGCGCTGCGCGAAGGCCTCCCCCTCCGTCGCAGCGAATGGCAGCATTACCTCGACTGGGCGGTCGAAAGCTTCCGCATCGCATCGTCCGGCGTGCGCGACGACACGCAGATTCACACGCATATGTGCTATTCGGAGTTCAACGACATCATCCGCGCGATCGGCGCGATGGACGCCGACGTCATCTCGATCGAGACTGCGCGCTCACAGATGGAGTTGCTCGACGCCTTCGCCTCCTACGCCTATCCCAACGAGGTCGGCCCCGGCGTCTATGACATCCACAGCCCCCGCATCCCGGCGGAGCGCGAGATGACCGATTTGCTCACGCTCGCCGCCAAGCACGTCCCGCCCGCGCAGATTTGGGTGAACCCCGACTGCGGGCTCAAGACGCGCAAGTGGGACGAGGTGCGCCCCGCGCTGGTCGCGATGGTCGCCGCGGCCAAATCGATGCGCGCCCGCGCGCTGGTGAAGGAGGCCTATCTTGCCAAGTGATGCCACGCATCAGGCCATGCCAGCGGGCCAGCCCGCCGTCCGCGTCACTGCCATGCCCGCCAACGCCAATGTCTATGGCGACATTTTCGGTGGCTGGCTGATGGCCCAGATGGACCTTGCCGCCTCGTCGGTCGCGTCGCTCCACGCGCGCGGCCGCGCGGTGACGATCTCGGTGGAGGGCATGTCCTTCCACCGTCCCGTCTTCGTTGGGGACGAGGTTTCGGTCTTTGGCCGCCTTGTAAAAGTCGGCCGCACCTCGATGCATGTCGAGGTCGAAACCTGGGCTCGCGACCGCCATGCCGAGGAGGCGCACAAGGTCACGCAAGCGGTCTTCATCTTCGTCGCGGTCGGCCCGGACCGCCGACCAAGGGCGGTGCGGGCGCTATCCGGCTAAGCCCCCCTTCCTCGTCACCCCGGGCTTGATCCGGGGTGACGAGCGTAGAAACGCGGCGGTTTTCCTTTGCGTCTTCGCGCCTTCGCGTGAGCCAAATCTTCCCCCCACCCCCTTGCATTTCCCCACCCTCGGCGTAAGGCGGCGCGGACATAAACCTGCGCGTGCGACTCCGCTTAGCTCCGCTCTCCCGAACGGGCATCGGCCGTCATTCCCCGCCGCGCCAACATGGGGACTGCAATCCTATGACCACCACCGGCCACGACACGCTGGGAACCCGTTCGACGCTCGACGTCGGCGGAAAAAGCTATGCTTATTATTCGCTCGACAAAGCCGCGGCCAAGCTCGGCGACGTTTCGCGCCTGCCCTTCTCGATGAAGGTGCTGCTCGAAAACCTCCTCCGTTTCGAGGATGGCGGGTTCACCGTGTCAAAGGATGACGTGCAGGCGCTGGTCGACTGGCAAAAGGACCCGCATTCGAACCGCGAGATCCAGTATCGCCCCGCGCGCGTGCTGCTTCAGGATTTCACCGGCGTTCCCTGCGTCGTCGATCTTGCCGCGATGCGCGATGCGATCGCAAAGCTTGGCGGCGACACGACCAAGATCAACCCGCTCGTCCCCGTCCACCTTGTCATCGACCACTCGGTCATGGTCGACGAATTCGGTCATCCCAAGGCGTTCGAACAGAATGTCGAGATCGAATATTATCGCAACGGTGAACGCTATGACTTCCTGAAATGGGGCTCGAAGTCGCTCGACAATTTCAAGGCGGTTCCTCCGGGCACCGGCATTTGCCACCAGGTCAATCTGGAGCATATCGCGCAGGCGGTGTGGTCGAGCCAGGACGCCGACGGCACGACGGTCGCTTATCCCGACACCTGCGTCGGCACCGACAGCCATACGACGATGATCAACGGCCTCGGCGTGCTCGGCTGGGGCGTCGGCGGGATCGAGGCTGAGGCCGCGATGCTCGGCCAGCCCGTGTCGATGCTGATCCCCGAAGTCGTCGGCTTCAAATTCACCGGCGCGCTGAAGGAAGGCGTCACCGCGACCGACCTCGTGCTCACCGCGACGCAGATGCTGCGGGCCAAGGGCGTCGTCGGCCGTTTCGTCGAATATTTCGGTCCCGGCCTCGCGTCGCTGTCGCTCGCTGACCGCGCGACGCTCGCCAATATGGCGCCCGAATATGGCGCGACGTGCGGCTTCTTCGGCGTCGACGACAAGACGCTCGACTATATGCGCCTGACCGGCCGCAGCGACGAGAATATAGCGCTGGTCGAAGCTTATGCCAAGGCACAGGGCCTGTGGATCGTCGAGGGTGCCGCGGACCCCGTGTTCACCGACACGCTCGAACTCGACCTTGCCACCGTCGTGCCGTCGCTTGCCGGGCCGAAGCGTCCGCAGGACCGCGTTTCGCTTCCCGACGTCGACGATGTGTTCAACGCCGACATGGCGAACACCTATAAAAAGGCGCAGACGCGCGTTCCAGTCGAGGGCAAGGATTTCGACATTGGCGACGGCGACGTCACCATCGCCGCGATCACGAGTTGCACCAACACCTCGAACCCCGGCGTGCTGGTCGCCGCGGGTCTGGTCGCGAAGAAAGCCGACGCGCTTGGGCTGAAGCCCAAGCCGTGGGTCAAAACCTCGCTCGCCCCGGGCTCGCAGGTCGTCACCGACTATCTGGTCAAGGCCGGGCTGCAGAAGCATCTCGACAATATCGGCTTCAACCTCGTCGGCTATGGCTGCACGACATGCATCGGCAACTCGGGGCCGCTGGCTGAACCGATTTCAAAGGCGATCAACGAAAATGGCCTCGTCGCCGCGGCGGTGATTTCGGGCAACCGCAACTTCGAAGGCCGCGTGTCGCCCGACGTCCGCGCGAACTTCCTCGCCTCGCCGCCGCTCGTCGTCGCTTACGCGCTCAAGGGCACGGTGATCGAGGATTTCACCACCACCCCGATCGGGCAGGACCAGTCGGGTAACGACGTATTCCTCGCCGACATCTGGCCGACCAATCTGGAAGTTGCCGAGGCGGTGGCGGGCGCGGTCGACCGCGACATGTTCGAGGCGCGCTATGCCCACGTCTACAAGGGCGACGAGCATTGGCAGAAGATCGAGGTCGAGGGTTCGGACACATATCAGTGGCGCGCGGGCTCGACCTATGTCGCCAACCCGCCGTATTTCGAGGGCATGACGATGACCCCGGCGCCGGTGTCGGATATCGTGAACGCCAAGCCGCTTGCGATCCTCGGCGACAGCATCACGACCGACCACATCAGCCCTGCCGGCAGCATCAAGGCGGACTCGCCGGCCGGAAAATGGCTAATGGAACATCAGGTTAGCAAGGCCGACTTCAACAGCTACGGCGCCCGCCGCGGCCACCACGACGTTATGATGCGCGGCACCTTCGCCAACATCCGCATCAAAAACGAAATGGTCCCCGGCATCGAGGGCGGCATGTCGCGCTACGGCTCGGAGGTCATGCCGATCTACGACGCCGCGATGCGCCACAAGGCCGACGGCACCCCGCTCGTCGTTATCGCGGGCAAGGAATATGGCACCGGCTCGTCGCGCGACTGGGCGGCAAAGGGCACCAACCTGCTCGGTGTCCGCACCGTGATCGTCGAAAGCTTCGAGCGTATCCACCGCTCGAACCTCGTCGGCATGGGCGTGCTGCCGCTGCAGTTCCTCGAAGGCCAGAGCCGCGAGACGCTGGGCCTGACCGGCGACGACCAGTTCACCATCACCGGTGTCGCGGACCTGAAACCGCGCCAGACGGTCACGGTGAACGTCACCCGCCCCGATGGTTCGACCTTCAGCTTCGATACGCTCTGCCGCATCGATACGGCGAATGAGGTCGAATATTATATGAACGGCGGCATCCTGCACTATGTGCTGCGCAAGCTCGCGGCCTGATGATACACGAGGGCGATGAGCGGACTTCTTCTCTTCGCCCTCGGCTTTCTCTGCGGCGCCGGCCTCGTGCTGGCGCTGCGGCGTGACAGCGGCGCGCGCGACCTGACGGGTCCGCCGCCGCGGGCGCCCTCCCCGCCCCGCAGCGTGCAAATCGACGCGGCACCGGTGACCGTACAGGTCCATACCGAAGTCCATAGCGACGACCAGATTCTCGAAATGATCCGCCGCGGCCGCAAGATCGAGGCGATCAAGCGGATGCGCGACCTGACGGGAATGCGGCTTTCCGAAGCCAAGGATGCCGTCGAGGCGATCGAACGGACATTGCGCTAAGCGCGCTCTTACTGACAAAGGAAACGCGATGGATGCGCTCGAAATCCTGATCGAGGTCATCGGCTGGACCGCTGCCGTAATCATCCTCGCTGCCTATGTCCTGCTGTCGATCGGCAGGCTCGATGGCCGCAGCTATCTCTATCAGTGGATGAACGTGGTGGGCGCGGGCGGATTCATCATCAATTCGGGGTATAACGGCGCGATCCCGTCGGCCGTCCTCAACGTCATCTGGGCCGGCATGGGGATATTCACCTTATGGGCCGTGTGGCGCGGCCGGCGGGCTGCGCGCGCCATCACTCCCTAGGGCTTGGCCGCCGCGTTCCACGCCGCGACCTTCGCACGCGTGTTCGACAGCATCTTGTCGAGCGCTCGACGGTCCTGAACGACCCCGCGCATCACCACCGCATCGATCGCGCGCGTTGCTGCAATATCCTCAAGCGGATTCGCGCGAAGCAGGACCAGATCGGCCGCCATACCGGGTTTCACCGCGCCATAGCGATCAAGCTGACCGAACCACGCGGGTCCCGCGCGCGTTGCCGAGACCAGCGCCTGCGCGGGGGTCAGCCCCTTTTTCTGGAACAGTTCGACCTCGTCATGCAGGCCAAAGCCAGGGTAATTGAAGCTGTTGAGGAAACCCGCGTCGGTCCCGGCGATGATCGGCACGCCGGCTTCGGCGAGCATCGGCAGGATCGTCGCCACGTCCTCGATCTGCTTGTGCCGTGCCGCGATCGCCGCGGCGTCGGCCTTTGCAGCGCGCTCGATCCGCCAGTCATAGGTCTTGCGCAGCTTCGGCCCGATATAGGCGAGGCCCGCATCCTTCGAATGATCTTCGCGATCGAGATTGGCGATGATGCGGCTGCCGTTGAGCGTCGGCGTCACAAAAACGCCCTTCGCGGCGAAATGGCGATAGGCCGCCATCGCGGTTTCGCGATCGAACCCCGCATCGAGCCGACGGTTCGCCTCGGCACGGTCGATGCGCTTCGCGGCGAAATCGGCGGCAATCGCGGCTTCGTCCTTCGCGCCCGCATTATAGGCATAGTCGAGATGTTCGATCGAGCTGATCCCGGCATCGACCGCCTGCTCCGTAGTCAGCGCCATCGGGATATGGCCCGAAGTCCTGAGCCCGAGCGCCTTCGCCCGCCCCAGCGCATAGAGAAACAACTCGGGTTTCAGCGTGCTGTCGGTGATCTTGACGAAATCGACCTTGTCGCGCGTTTTCAGACGCTCGAGCGCTGCATCGACATCGGCCTCGCTTCCGACTTCGATCGTTCCTTTCCATATCGGTGCGATCCCCTCGATCTTCGCGCCCGAGGTCAAGAGCCGCGGACCGAAAAGGCTACCGCTCGCAATTTCGCTGCGCCATGCAAGCACCTGTTCGGGCAAATCCCCCGAACAGTCGCGGATCGTCGTGATTCCGTTCGCGACATAGAGCGGCAGCAGCGCCTTATTCTCTTCGATCAGTTCGGGGCCGCCGCCGAAATGCACATGCATGTCCCACAATCCCGGGATCAGGTAGCGCCCCTTGCCTTCGACCGTGCGCCCGGCGCGCCATCCTTTGGCGATCGCGGCGTCGTCGCCCACCGCGACAATATCGTTACCCTTCAGTACCACCGCTTGCCCAGCCACGGGCTTCGCCGCTTCGACGTCGATGATCGTGACGTGGCGGATGATGACATCGCCCTGCGTCGGGGCGGCAAAGGCGGGGGACGTCAAGGCAAGCAACGACGACGCAAGGGCAGTGACTAATTGTTTCATGGGCGACCTTTCCAGACTCGGGAAATGCCTTAGCCCCGTCGCGGTCGATACAACAAGGGGAGGATGGTGGGCGCTGACGGGCTCGAACCGCCGACCCTCTCGGTGTAAACGAGATGCTCTACCAACTGAGCTAAGCGCCCCCGAACTGGGTTCCGTCCTAGTTTTCTACTACTTTCCGCTGCGCTTTACAACAGAAAGTTTGACCCCCCGCAAAGGTGTGGTCAGAGAATGGTCAGAAGCCCATCGGTTGGCTTCCCCCATAACAGCATTCCAGATCTTGGCCAGCCCCGGCTTGATATTGGCGAGATATTCCGTGCTCAATTTCGCATAACGCTGGGTCGTCGCATCCAGATCGACGTGCCCCATGAACTCGTCGACGAGGTGCGTCGGCGTGTCAGGATCGTTGCGCAACATGGTGGCGACCGTGTGCCGGATTGTGGTCGGCAATACCTCCTTGGGCAGATCGAGCGCAGCGCGCATCGTCCGCCACGCCTTCTTGCGCGACTTTGCCGGGTTCGCTCCCGCCTTCGCCCACGCCTTGAGCACCGGCTTGATTTCATCGATCGCCGGAACGAGCGCGTTGCGCTTGTGCGAGCGCATCCGGTTGGCGGGATGGAGGTCAATGATGCCAGTGCCAGGATTATATTGGGTCGCCGGATCGAACAGCGCTGCGACCTCGGATCGGCCGCACGTCGCCAGCATAAGGGCGATGAACTGGTATAGCTCCTTATCGGGCAGCATTCGGGCAAAGCCGACCATTGCGCCAAGCTGCTCAACGGACAGGATCAAGTCACGCGGCGGGCTGCGCAGTCCCTTGGGAACCGACTTGATCCGGGGTACGGTTATGCGCCCCTCTTCCTCATGGTGATGCAGCGCGGCGCGAATGTCGTCGATGTTGCGCTGCACACTCTCGCCAGCGACGCCGGCTGACTTGTGGGCGAACGTCTCGCCCTCCCACGGCACCGAATATTCGTGCGGCTTCATCCGCCATTTGCGGAAACGGGTGAACACCGTGGGCGTAAGCTGGGCTACGGTCGCCATAGCCCCGATCTCGTCTTGCAGCATGAAGCCGATGAACTGGCGGAGCGAGCTGGCGACCTGGCCGGGGCGCAGAACGTTTTTGCCATGCTCTTCCCAGTAGAGGACGAGCAGCGGCGCCACCATTGCGCTATCGGCGTCCTGTTTGCCCTTCGCCTGCGCGGTGGCAGCGTGCGCAATGAGGACGTCTTTCGCATCCTCTAATTGCTCCGTCCGCCGCTTAGTGCTGCGATAAAGGATCGTGGATCCGTCGTAGCGGGCAATCTGCCAGGTGTCGGGGGACTTGCCGTCGCGCCTTTTGTCGAGCCAGAAGCCGCCATATTCGAAAGGCGAGGTTTCACGGGACACAGTTCTTCGGCCTCCAGTCGGGCAGCATGTTCTAGGAATCCAGCCTCTGCCATAAGGCGAAGCTGGTCATTGGTGAAGCTGACGCCGGTTTCGTTGCGGAGCGCCCGCCGGAATTTCGAGGCGATCGACTGGAATGTCATCCGGTCCTCCGCGTCAGGGATGCTGCTCCGCGAAAACGCCGAAGGCGGTTGAGGCCGAAGGCCAGCAGCCCGCCCGGACGCCCATAATCGGTTGCCCTACGGGGTTCAGGCAACATAGGAAGGATAGGACCTCGAGCGCGTTCCTTCTGCCATTGCGTCGAATATCCTTCGCGGCGGGTGGCCTTGAAGATGCGGTCGGTGTGACTAGTCACCAATTTGGCTCCTTCACTCGGCGGCCGATGTGCAATTCGGTTCCGCGCAGTCTCGCCCGGTGATAGACCTTGAGGGAGCCGTCCTTGAACAGGTCGGCGATGGCCGGCGTTACGGGCATACTGGCATAGAGCGAGCGATCTCGGTTGTAGACGAGGGCCGCCGGCTCGTCCTCCGTCGACATGATCGGCCGCTGAATCTTGACGATCATGGTTCACCGGCTCCTTGATGGGCAGCGCGGCGGCGGGTATTCCACAGGCGGACGGCGGCACGTTCACCCGGATCGCATTTGCCGCTTTCGGTCGCGCGCGCATCGGCATCATTCTCGTCGCACGACACCGGCCCGCGAGCGCCACAGTCGTTGCAGACCACGTAGCAACTGCTAAAGTCAGCGCGCTCGACGAAGGTGTCTGCGCTCTTGCAGAAAGGGCATTGTTTGCGCTTCATTGTGCGTCTCCCTCGTCGCCGGATAGGATGTCGCCAAGCTCGCAAACCGCGGATGAGCGCATGAAGTGCGATAGCTCCTCGCGAGTAATCAGCGCCATGTCGGGGTATTCGGCAGGCGAGGTTCGATCGTCAAAGTTGACGAGCTGCTCCCATGCTTCATCGTCGGTGAGGCCGAACGCATCGCCGGACAGCGCCGAAGCATCATAGCGATGCTCAGAGGACGAAATCGCCGCAGCCCGCATGACACCTTCCATCGTCGCCGAAGGGGTGAGAGCGGCGCAGATGCGTTCGTAAAATTCATGCCAGCGGAATGTTGCGGGCAGCTGCGCCCAATTGCGCCGATCTTGCCACCCGACGAGATCGGCCAAGTAGGCATCCCAAAGGTCAGGGAACCAATGACCATATTCCGGCAAGTTGCTGGGGAGGGAGTGGGATATGCGAAAGCGGTCGCACATGATGTCGAACACTTCCTGCGCGGTGCGGTTCTCGATGCCGATAATGGGGCGGAGAATGTCAGTCATCTCCGTTGCTCCCGGCCATGCGCGATTCGATCATGCCCCAGACCGGTTCGTATTCGGGCCAGTCTTTCTCGATGACGACGCAATCGACGGTCGGAAGAGTATGGTCGTCGTGCCAGTTTATCGGGGGAATTGACGGCGGCGTGATGAGCTTCTCAAGCGCCTCAAGCTGCCGTCGGGTAAGGTGCGACTTCTTGAACACGATGTAACGTTCTTCGCGCTCGAACGGGGTCACCGGCAACAGCGCCTGCGTTTTGTCAGTCATGATGGGGTGTCCTGCTTGGCTTCCCGCCGGCTGCGAATGCGGCGCGACAGGCGATAGAGCTTGGCGGCGAGGTATCGCGCCTGCCATTCGGTAAGGTCGCGATGGCCCGAATAGGAGTCGATGCGAACCCACGTTTCGCCCTCTGTGAGAACGACCTGACCACGCGACCCGCTAGTGTCGGCGCAGGTAAGTCCGTGCTTTTCGCGGATGCCGTCGTCAGTCACTTCCCGCCTCCCCGGTTCTTCGCCCGCTTGTCACGGGCATTGCGCCATTTCTGGGCGTCGGGGCGGAGGGCGTCGATAATCTCGTGGAGCCGCGCCAATTCTGCATTCAGGCTAACGACCTGATCGCCGTAGCTTTCGCTCGCAATCACCTCCGCTGCCAGATCAGCCACCGCCTGCTTGAACTTGGCTTCCCACTCCTTCGACGAATCCCGCCAGTTATCGCGAGCCTCGTTGGCGCGTTTCAGGTCGGTGCGCCAAACGGATATTTGCCGCTCATGGTAGCTCTTGGTGATGAACATCTGAATTTTCCGGGCAGCCTTATTAGGTGCCGCCCGCCTTTCTAATTCTGTGGATAGTGGCTGGACTAACGCCCATGGTTTCTGCGGCTGTCTTGAGGGTTCCGATGAAGATGCGAGGATCGCTGCGGTCGATTACACCTCGAACGCGCCCGCGGCTTATTGCGTCCTCACGGTTTTCCTTTGCCGTACCTGCCCGAAGGTGGTCAGGGTTGCAGCAAGGTCGGTTGTCGCATGAATGAAGGATCATCAGGCCTTCTGGGATTGGCCCCTTGGCTAGCAAGTATGCGTAGCGGTGGGTTCTAACATCCCTGCCGCCGCGCCATATCCTGCCGTATCCATTTGGATACTTCCTACCTGGCCACTCCCAGCATCCATTCTCTCTCCGGGTCAATTTGGCCCAAAATGTCTCAGGATTGGCCGCAGGTGGGCCTGACGATGCGCAGTGTCTTGAGCAAAATTTGCGCTTCGCAAACCGCCCAAGAGACTGGAATGGGACATCGCGCAGGCGGAAGATGCGCCCGCACTTAGGGCAGGACTTTGCCGCTTTGTCGCAAGCCTCAGAGAATGGTCGTCCGATTTTCGTCATCGTCTATTCCTTGCCGTCCACATATTGACCCGCGTGGAGCGGCTTGCGGCGGGCGCGCATGAGAATATCTAAGCTGCGAGGCTCATCGCCTCAGCGATCAAATCGTCAGGCGCAGTCCCGACCATGAACCGACCGACGAGCGGCGGAATGGCGGTCTGCACAAAATCCTTGAATGCCGACTGGTCCATTGCGGCGAAGCTGATGGAGCCAGGTACGAACACTTCCCTGCCCCGGCTGTCGGTCACGAACTCGCCAGTACCGGTGGCCATCTTGGCGAAGTGCAGCGCAGCGGCTTCCGAGATATGCGGGTTGCTGTTCTCGCTGACCAAGCGGAGCATGGCGAAGAACAGGCGGTGATAACTCAATCCGCGCGCCCGCTTCGGGGTGAGCGTAACAAGCTGGCCAAGCTTCGTTTTGGCGAAGAAGTCCTGCGAGCCATCGTCAGCAGGGACAAAGCCCTCCACCGTGCGGCGAAAGATTGGGGCGGCGTTGGTCATGCCATTTCCCTTTCGCGCCGAGCGTCCCGGATTTGGGCAGCGCGGGGCGAAGCGTGCGCCAATTCGGAAAGCAAGGTGTCGAGTACGACTCCATCCTTCTCGGCGTTCGCCCAAAAGGTCGGCTCGCCAATGACGTGCTGGCGGTCATGGCACCCAAGCTGGTCGTCGATATTGGAGAACGGCCCCGCACAGAGCGGAACGGTACGCCAGTCATCCGGTTTTTGCCCTATGCCCGCGCCGCTCCCGAAGCGCACATGAGCAACCTCGATGTTGGTCGTGCTGCCACAGATGCAGCAGGCGAAGCCCCGCACCCAATCACGGTGCGCCTGAGACTTCCACCGGCTGGATCGCTTGGCGGCTTTCGGGATGCGGCGGGGAAGCATGTCAGAACCCCGGCACGTCGTCGTCGTGATCGAACGGCGGATCGTTCAAATCATGGTCGGTGCCAAATCCGTTCTGATTTGGGTGCCGATTGGCCGACTTGCCGCCGCTCGGACCGTCCAGCATGGTGAGCGAGCCGCTCATGCCAGCGATAACGACTTCGGTCGTATACTTGTCGTTGCCATCCCTGTCCTGCCATTTTCTGGTGCGCAGGGAGCCTTCGACATAAACCTTGCTGCCTTTCTTGAGGTAGCGTTCGGCAACCCCGACAAGCCCGTCGCCATTGATAACGACGTTGTGATATTCGACGCGCTCCTTGCGTTCCCCGCTAGTTTTGTCGCGCCAGCTCTCATTTGTGGCAAGTCGAAGGTTTGCGACCTTCCCACCGTTTTGAAAGCTGCGAACCTCAACGTCGGCGCAGAGATTGCCGATCAGGATTACCTTGTTGACTGAGCCTGACATTATGAGCCTTTCGATATGATCTGAGCCTTTTCAGGCCTGTTTAAAATCCAGTAGCGGACGGTTCCGCTACCAAGCCCTAGCGAGCGCTCGGCCTGTTTCTGGCTTTGGTATTCCTTGCCCAAGACGCGAACGCGGTTGGATTGCTTGGGCCTCGGATTGCGGCGACCGAACATGGGATGCGAAGCGCCGCGAGCCATGCGGCCACGGTCGGCGGCCTCGGCCATGTTCTCGGCATGGGTTCCCGCGCGAAGGTGGTCAGGGTTGACGCAAAGCTTCACATCGCAAGAGTGTAGTATTTGCATCCCGCTCGGGATCGGTCCCTTGTAAAGTTCAAAGGCGTAGCGATGGGCGGCGACCATTCCACCGAACGACTTAAACTGGCCATACCCGCTATTCATCGTGCTGCCGGTCCACAGCCAACAGCCATCGGCAACCTTGTCGATCAGGTCGTGAAACCGAAGGAAGGGGGCGCGAGCCGCTGGCATCAGCCGATCCCATTCTCAAAATCGCGCTTCATGCGGTCGATGATCTGGCCCAGCCCTTCAAAGGACATGCCCGACTGATCTTGCCCGCCTTCCCACCATGAGGACATTCCCGCCTTGAGCTGGGCGATGAGCGCCTGATTGGTGGCGAGCAGGGTTTCGAGGGTGTCGAGGTCGCCACAGGCCAGCACGTCGCGCCACAGGTCGCGTCCTAGAGCCTTGAGCGATGTCTTGTTGGCGGCGGGGCCTTGGGGGAACGGGGCATCGCGCGCGGCGTCGTGGACGATCTTCGCGCCCGCCTTGTTGCCGTCGTCATCCTCGCCTGTCGTGGTGAGGTTGAGCAGGGCAAAGGCGGTGTAGCGCTTGCCGTAGCTCGTCGATGACCCGACCGCCTGAACAGCATTCTTGCTTCCGCTGGTATCAGTCGGCAGTGCGAGCGTCGTTTCCTCGCGGTGCCCAAAGTGGTGGGCGAGGATGCCGGTGACGACAATCTCTCCCTCTGCGCGCGACACGCGGAAGCTGAGCGAAAATCCATGCTCTGCCAGCGTCGGGCGGATTGCCTCGTTCACGTCCTCCCAAAGAGCATAGGTGGATTGAACCTGCCCATCGCGGCCTTTGATGCCGCCGCGCTCGTCGATAATCGGCAGATTTGGTTGCATTTTAGCCAAGTCGGCGTAGTATGCGGTCTGTGCTTCGCGGCTTTGAACCCGCTCTTGCATCAGGATAAGGCGCTCCATCTTGTCGATATCGACATTCGGATCGCGCGCCGCCCGCTCGATGACGGCGAGGATGCCGCTGCTGTATTCAGCAACCTGGTTGGCGGTGGGTTCGACTTTCTGAACGGCGGTCATAGCGTGTGGCTCCAAATAGCGATTGCGAGAAATCCGAAAGCGGCAGCGAGTGCCATCATCCCCCATCCCGGACAGTACCCATAGAGGGGTAGGCCAGTGCACCGACGGTGGCGGTTGTGGACGCGGATCATCGTTCAATACTCCCTGATGGAAGAGGGATGCTAAGGGGGAGCGGCGACCAGTGCGTCGGCTCCCATTCGAGCGCGTCTTCGGGATCGACGGCGAAATAATGGCCGCCGAAGTCGCTTTCGGCCTTCTGGGATACGGCGGCGCGCTCGCCATCGGTAACCACGCCAACCGTCCACATCGGCATAGTTTCGATCAATGCGAGATTGCCGGTCCGTCCAACATCGGGGGCGGACAGGTAATGGCCGAGATGTTCGATTATCCGTGTAACCAGCGGGCCGGGGCCTTCCCACGCCTCGTCTTTCGGAGCGAACCGCTCGCACGCCTTGAGCGCGCGGTGCAACCGCGTAACGTTATCCAGCGGCACGGCATGAACGGGCTCGTCAAGGTGCGACAGGTCTTCGCTGTCATCGAGTGCGAAGTGGGCCTCCCGCAGAACCGTTCGGATGGCGCTCAATTGCACCACGAGGTCTGCGAGCGTCGCCGGTGAAGGGGTAGCACCCGTCACTTCCCGTCTCCAAAGATATCTTCCCCATACCGAGCAAGACAATCTGCCTCCGTGCAATCACACTTTATGCGGTGGTCGCCACATGTCGGGCACGGCCAAGACAGGACAGTCGGTTCAGGACGGTCGAAGAGGACGTCAGCGAAGATTGCCCATCCAAGGCTCTGGCGATCTGCCAAGGGGGTGTCTGCGGGGATCAGGGCGGTGTCGCGGATCATGCGGCCTCTCCGCGAGCCTTGGCGATGGCGGCTCGGGCATCGTCTCCCTTGCGTCGCATCCAGTCCCAAGCTCGACCCGCTCGCAAATCATCGTCGCCGTGCAGGTCGTGCATGTACCGATATTCATATTCGGCATTGGCGAGAGCCTCCAGAGCCTCCAGCAAATCATGAGCGGCGTCACGAATGCGGTTCATGCGCTCACGTTCGGCCTTGTTGGCTAGGCGCTCGTCGATAGCCGCTTGGGCTTCCTCGCGTGCCGGATACCAGCGATCATAGTCGGTCCATTTTTTGCTCCGCCTTCCGTCACCGCAGATAAGAAAGGCGTCGGTTTCACGATCAAACATGCGGGCGAGAGGCTCGTTGTCCCATTTGGACGCCCTGAACCATTCGCGAGGGTACGCGCGCTCAGTCATGACGCATCCCCTGCGGGGACCGGGCTTTCGCCTACGGCCGAGCCGGTTCCCGTCTCGTCGGCTGACGCCGCTTCAATCCCTTGCGCGTGGAGCCACGCCTGTTCCAAGTTCAGGAACAACTGCGCGCTGGTGCCGAAGGCTATGGCAAACTGCCAAGCGGTGCGTTCGCCAAGCCGCATGTTCGCCCGCTCTGGGCCAACTATGAAATACATGTCGATGACGAGGAGGTTTAGGTCGATGTCGCCGCCCATGTGCGTGGCAAGGTCGAACTTGTCCCACCCGCGCGCGGCCAATTCCTCGGCGATAAACGTGCTGGGGTGATCGACGGTGAAGTCGTAACCGTCCGCGTTAGCGATGCTAGCTTGGCCCAAGACCGCAGGGCTTGGCCGCGAAGCGGTGGCAGCGCGGGCCTCATCAGAGGCAACGCCCGTAACCTGTTGTTTATCCACGATTCATCTCCCTACTTGTGACGGGAAGGGCTTTGGCGAGAGCGGCTTCCGCTTTCTGGGCGGCGGGTCCGATGACTGGACCAAAGTCGCCGCCAGTGGCGTTCGCGTCTTCCTCACATGCGGCGAGCAAGGCTTGCAGCGCGTCCAGCATGTCTGACGCGGCCCGCATGATCCGATAAGCCTCGGCGTCTGCGATAATGAGCATGATATCGCGCCACTGGTTCGCGCTGATGCGGTCGCCCTTCGACTGCGAGCGAAACCCGCTGTCCGATTTCAGGGTCATGGCGAGCGTGGCCAGCTTCTCGTCGGCGCTCATTTGCCGATCCCCCAATCCCGCAAGAAAGCATCCCGCTTCTCTTCGAGAACATGGGCAAACTCACTGGAGATACCGCACTCTGCTTCCAGCGTTTCGATATGCTCGTCAGTAAAGCCCTCACCAAGTGCATAGGCTATGGCGAGTTCTGCCTGATCCATCGTGCGGTGCGAGCTGGTCGGCTTCACAAAGGCTGCGATGCGGACAATGGCTGCGAAGTTGGCTGCACGCTTGGCGCGGTAGTCCTCGCGCACTTCCCGTACATGGGCAGAGTTTGCCTGCATCTGGCGGAGGATATCGTCAGCGCGGTCGGGCTTGCCGATCTCGGTGGCGAGGGTGAGGGCTTTGTGGGGCGCGTTCATGCTGATACTCCCATCTTCGCGAGCATCTCGCGCAGGTCGTTGCGGAAGGGGAATTTGGCGAGCGTCGCCTTCGCCCATGCGATGTGCTCGGCATTGGTGCGCGACTTCTCGCTCTCGGCGGCAGCGCGTTCGCGGGCGGTGAGGGTGTTGATCATGCTGCCGCTCCCATCTCGAAACGGCGAGCGTCGTCCGCCGCGATCTTGGCGGCAGCGAGGGTGGCGAGTTCGGGGGTGGCTTCGCCGCGGCTATCATAGCGGGCATTGCAAGCGTCCTTGCCATAGACGCGGCCGAGTTCGGCAGCATATGCCGCATCGGCGGCGATGGCGGCTTCGTAGGCGCTCATGCGTCACACTCCACCATGTCAGCCGAGAGCATGGCGCGGGCAACGAAGTCCGCAGCGCAATCCTCCGCCGAGGCAAAGCCATCGACGTGATCGTAGCCGAGCACCTCAATGCAGGTGTCCAGAAGGCGGTTGCTGGTGGAGATGTAGCCGCGCGGATCGGCGCAGGTTTCGAAGTCGCCCATGCGAAGGAGCGACTGGTGAAGCTCGTTGATGGCTTCGAACTGGGTGAGGGTGATTGTCATGGTCGGCTCCAACTGCTTCGTTGGAACCTGTTTAGACACGCTAAACGAAATGCACAAGAGAAAAGTTTAGATCAGCGAAACATTTTTGATCGGCGCTTGCGAATCAATGAGTTGCCCGACGCGCGCTGCTCGTCGGGTGTGGGTTACGGGTATATTGTAGGAAAGCAGTTTTTCGCGAGGTTGAGCGTGGCTAATCGCGGGTCACGTCATCGAACTCTTTGCCTGTCTCGTATAGCCAGTAGAAGCCGAACGCTCCCGCGCCCCAAACAAGCAGGTTTGACCAGAACCCCTCCGCACGCTCAAGGGCGGTAAAGAATGCCCACCCGCCGCCCAACAGCACCGGGCCAAGCAGGCCGACAGTGGCGTTTCTTAGCCTGCGGACTTTGGAATGAGCCGCACCCAACTTTCCGCGAAGCTCGGCTATCGATCGCTGTGTATCGTGATCGGCTTTGATAAGGGCCCTTATCCTTCGCGCATCTGCGGACATCTCTGGGTTCTCATTAAAGACTTTCTCCCAATGCCCGTCATATCCAGGACGTTGCTCGTCCTCGTCGTCATCGTTGATCATCCGGCGCGCTTGCGTTCTAAGGCCGCCGGTTCCGCAGCATCATCGCGCGTCGCTTCCGCCGCAATCTTGACTGCATCCTCGCGCAGCCGGCGAAGCGCCATGGCATCGTCGGGATGCATCAGCAGCTCATGCGGGCGAATATTCAGGTAAGCCGCCAGTTCATTGATCGCGTCGCGATTGTATTGCTGCTCACCGCGGATCATCAGGCTTACACGCGCCTTGTTCCAATCGAGGTCGCGCGCAATATCGGCCTGCTTCTTGCGCAGGGTGGCTAGCCACTCTTTCAAGTACCAGTCGTGGAAAGGCGTATTCATCCACCAAGGATAATCGCCTTCACGCGCAAAGTCGTTTCGCCTGCCTAAACAAAAGTGCTTGTGGCTGACGTTTAGATGGTCTAAACGAATGTCCATGACGCTTGAAGATTACCTCGCTCGCCCCGACGCAATGAACATGACGGCGCTAAGCGCTGCCATCGGCGTTACCAAGGCCAGATTGTCGCAGTTGCGCAATTCCAATGAGTGGCCGCCGCACCTTGCTTTGAAGGTCGAGACGCAAACTGGCGGTCTGATCAGCGCCAGTGGCCTTTCCCCGATCGTTGCGGAAGCGCGCGCCACTGGGGCGGCTGCCTAGCCCATGCCCCGGGGGGACCACTTCAACATCACCAACGCCGTTCCCTCTCTCGGCGTTGGCGGGGCTGGCTCCCCTCTGGTCGGGGGATGCCAGCCCACCAATTCCCGGCGCGTTTCTTCCTCTCGCGCGCTGGAGCCCCGGCAGTCGTCCACTGGCTGCCGGGGCGATCTCAACAACTCCCCCGCTCGTAAAGGCGTGATCGCCTCCGAGGGTGGAAATCCAATCCTGCACGATCTCTCCAATGAGACGCGCCCTGTCTTCGGCCGACACATCGTCGTGCCGTTCTTCAATTTCGCCTTTCATGCTGACCGCAATAGCCAAGGAGCGCGACATGATCTTGCGTGACCGCGACGGAACAAAACAAGATGTTCTGTCAAATCAGGAGCGTATGCTTCGCCTCGCTCAGCGCGACCATGGCATAACAGCCAACGTGATCGCGGCTGAAACTGGCATCCCGTTGACCACCGTCCAGAGCTGGCGCCGCTCACCTGCGGTCGCGATCTCGCTGGCCGACTTCGTGCTGGTCTGCCGCGTCATTCCTGACAGCCTGACAAGCCTTTGCCTTGAGCCCTCTGCCAAGCACATCGGCACGAATGGCGACGATGAAGGTGATCTTGATGCGGTCGCCGAACATGCTGGCGAGTTCGCTCATGAATATCAGAAGGCTCGCCACCCCTCCAGCCCCGGCGGCGTCCAGATCGTCCCGAGCGAGGCTGCCAACCTCCACGATATCCGCCGCAACATGGTGGCGAGAGCGAGGGCTGCATGATGGGCCTCACCCCCAAGCAGCGCGAGTGCCTCGATCTCATTGGGGAGCGCATGGCGGCCGATGGCGTCTGCCCATCCTATCAGGAGATGGCCGACGCGCTCGGGCTAAAAGCGAAGTCCGGCGTGCACCGCCTCATCGATGCTCTGGAGTACCGCGGATACGTTCGTCGGGTTCCCAACTTCGCCCGCGCCATCGAAATCCTTGAGACGCCCCGCCCCATTCTCGCGCCGGTGAAGGCGCGCCCCCTGCTGCGTGAGGATACTGACGTCTTGATTGCTGAAATCGAGGCTCGCGGCTTCCATGTCGAAAGGGCCTCGGCATGACCGTCACTGTACCCATCTGGCTCGCCATCATCTTCCCCCTGTCCTGCATAGCAGCAGCATTTCTTGCTGGCTCTGTTCGGGCTGCGTCCAAGGGAGGAAACGTGTCTGACATGCACACCGACTGCGCAGCCTCTGACGCTCTGGCAGCGAAGAACGCTCGCATCGACCGAGCGCTTGAACAGATAACCCCCGGTGCCAACGCCACAGTCAGGCGGATAGCGCGCATCCTCAAAGGTGAAGCATGATCGCCCGCCTCATCTTCCGCCTTCGGATGCTCCGCTTCCCCAAGGCCCCTACCCACCCCCGCAACCCAGACGGAACATACCAATCCCGTCGAGACTGGCGCCTCCAGCGTATGCGGGAGGGAATGCGGTGACGATCGCCCGCTGGACCCCACAAGAGGACGCACAGCTTCGCCGCTTGCTCGATGCTGGCCTGACCTACGACAACATCGCTCACCGCATGGTCGAGCGCAGCAAGCATGGCATCAAGTGTCGCGCTCGGAGGCTTGCGAGATGATCCCTGCCATCGACGATTGGCGCACCAAGCGCAAAGGTGAAAAGCGCGAACGCCCTTGGACGCCGGAGCATGACGCAATCCTATTGCAGCTCCGTGCCGCCGGGGTAACCATGCCCGTCATCGGGGAAAGGCTGGGTCGTTCCAAGTTCGCGTGCGCCAACCGAGCCGATCGCCTCTCCGCAGTCCCGAAGATTATAGAGCCGCCCAAGGATTTCTTGGGTGACCGTATCGAGGCGTATCTCACCCGCATTGCGAGTCTCAACGACTACGCCAAGTCCGACCTCAAGCGCGAGTGCTACGGATGGCGATAGAGTTTCCTTGGCCCCCTGCGATCCTGTCGCCGAATAACCGCTCGCATTGGGCGCGGAAGCTCGCGCCTAAGCAAACCTACCGCGGCAACTGCTACATGCTCACCAAGGGCTATCTGGCGACCGCTCGGCACTGGCGCCCGTCGCCTGACTGCCCGCTGCCGGTCAAGATCATCTTCCACCCGCCCGACCGCCGCCATCGTGACGACGACAACATGATTTCGGCGTTCAAGAGCGGCCGAGACGGCATGGCTGACGCGCTCGGCATCAACGACCGGATGCTTCGCCCTGAGTACCATTTCCGCGACCCCATCAAGGGCGGCGCTGTGATCGTGGAGGTCGAATGACCCGCTGGTATCGCGCCTATGAGGGGACGGTAACCGATCCCAAGATCGCAGAAGCGGCGATGGTCGCTGGCTGCTCCCGTTCGATCGCAATCGCCGCATGGCATTGCATTCTCGAAAACGCCTGCACCACCAATGATGGTGGCAGGATAGATATTCCACCCCGCCGCATCGCCGCAACGCTTTGCGAGCCGCTCGACACGATTGAGATGTTGTATTCCTCATTCCTGTCCATCGGTCTCGTCGTTGACGCCCATGTGGCCGCTTGGAGTCGTCGCCAATACCAAAGCGACAATAGCACGGAGCGGTCTCGCAACAGCCGAGCACGCAAACGCAACGGCGATGCAACGTTGCACGACCGTTGCGCAACGGTCCCAGATACAGATGCAGATACAGAAGAAACCGAACCTACCGGTTCGGGCGTCCCGCCGACAGCCATCGACGTTCGCAAAGTCATCTTCGACACCGGCTTGAGCATCCTTACGGCAACTGGTCGCAATGACCGGGAATCCCGTTCGATCCTTGGCCGCTGGCGCAAGGACTTTGGCGATCCCGCCGTGTTGATCTGCCTTTCCCGCGCACAAACCGAAGAACCTCATGAGCCAGTCGAGTGGCTCACCAAGGCCTTGCAGGCCGAAAGGAACAAAGCAAATGGACAATCCAATGGAAGGCCAGCAGATCGCGGGCCAGACCCTATCCTGGATGCACTCGCCCGAGCAACCGCAGAGGCCGCAGCAGCCGAACGTGCATCCGCTGATCCGTCAGGCCGTTTTGGAACTGGCTACGCGCTACCGGCCCAATAACCCTGCCGAGCTTGAACCGTTTCAGGCGCGCATCGCCCTGCTCACCAAGGACTTGGCTCACGTCAATCCGCAGGCGTTGAAGGAGGCGGCTGACGAGTGGGCGCAGCGCGAACGTTGGTTGCCCAAGGCGTCCGAACTGATTGACCTGATCCGCGAAGGTCGTGGCCCCGGCGGGAACGAGGTTGACCTAGCTGCGAAATACAACGCGCGGCTGGCTCTCGATCCCAACAAGCGCGGCATGAAGTGGATCTACGACCGCGGCGGTCAGCTCAAACTCATCAGCACGAAACCTTGGGAATCGCCCACGCGCGAACTGATCCCGTCACGCGAGGGCTGGGGTGGCGACTGAATGGCACCCCAACACCGGCCATCGCCCCGACACAGGCGAAAAGCCCCTCCGGGTGCAGTGGGCGGACGGAACGACGAGCAAATACACCTACAGCGCCAAGCAGCTTGATTGGCGGATAAAGGACAAGATTTTGGCAATAGCATTTTGGAAAGAGGAGAATTGAGATGGGTGCATATTACGGAGAAACCAGCGACGCCGCACGCGATGTCGCATCGCAGACGAAATACCATCCGATGGGCGGGGCCATGCTGGGGCAGGTGCAGGATGCACCGGTCGCGGAAATCCGCTCGGCCACTGAGCGGGCAAACGGCATCCACGAAAACCTCATGGACATGTGCGGCTCGCTGGGGCGGCACTTGGACCGCATCATGGGGTCACGTCCGGAGAACGACGATGCGAGCTGCTTGAACGGCGCAGTCCCTGATAGCGAGATGGGCGCCCTTCGCACAGCCCTGAGCGATATTGATCAGGTTGCGCGCCGCCTGCGTAGTCAAGTCGAGCGGCTCGAAAGTCTGTGAACGCCGCGGTGAATGCCGGGAAGCCACGGTCATGAGCGGTTGGGAAAGAAAAGCCGTGTGTTCGTGCGGTCAGACGTTTCGCGCGCCCTTCGCCGACTTCTTCTTCGTCCGGGAGGAGTGCTGCCCGAAATGTGGCGCCCTCAAGTCTACCTTCGCCATGAAGACTGTCCGCTGGTGCCCGACTGTCGCCACCGGGCCGTTTTGGAGCCGGAAAGTTGTTCATCCCGGCCATTGGGAGACTAAGCCATGACCACCCCCGACCACATCATGCCCCCTATCCCCAACCCCGGTCCTCTTGAGGCGGAGGAGGGGGAATGAAGGCCCTGATCTTCCGCTTTGTGCTGGTGCCACTGATCCGCCGGGATCAACGCCTTCGCATCAGCGGCAAGCGACCAGACGAATGGCATTGGGCTGATCTTCTAGCGTTACGCTGGGGTTTTCTTGAACACGACGACTATCCCATGGAGGGCAAAGCATAATGGCACGGGGGGCGAACAAGGTATCGACTAAGATCAAGCGGGCGGAGCGACAAGCCGCGACGGTAGAGGCACAGCAGCACAGCGACCATGACACGCATAACGGCATCATGCAGAACCATGGCGCGAGCCCATTGTCGCGTTGGGTTGCCGCCAAGCAGCTCACCGAAGGGCATCGCGCGGCTATCGCCTGGTGCATGAAGCGTTGGGACCTGATCGGCCGCCAGTGCTCAGTGACGGCAGGATATGGCGAGCGCACCGACAAGGCCAACAGCGATGGCGAAAGCGGCAATCTCATCATCAAACGCATGGAGGCCCGAGACGATCTTGCCCGCGTCTCTGGAGGCATAGGCATTAACGGCGAATATCGCATCGGATATATCCCCGGTCCATATTGGCGCGTGTTCGAGAATTGCATTCGCTTCGACGAGCCGGCGGGAACGATCGGTAGCAGCCTTGGCCAAAGTGCCCCGAGCGTTCGCGCGCTGACCACCGTGCAATTCGTGGCCGACGTGATCGTTATGAACGAGCGATTGAGTTACTAGCGAATCGCTATTGACTTGCCCGCGAGGACATGCAATCTCAACGCTATATTGGCGCTTTGCGTCACAAGGCCCCGGCAATCGCGCTGGGGCTTTTTCGTTTCCGGCGGTCCCTTTCACGCCGGTCCCGCCGCCAGCACATCGACAATCGCACAATCCTCCCTGTTGGTGAGCGATGATGCTGCGCGGCGGGTATTATTCACACGATCCGAAACCGCCCACCCTCTGGGAGCGGAAAGAGAGGATTGGCCCCATGACGGCTACAGTAGCATCGAATAGCAATCGAGGATCGAAGCCAGGCGAACGCCGAGGCGGGCGCCAGAAAGGCACACCGAACAAGGCTACGGCCTCACTCAAGGAGATGGCGCGGCAATATACCGCCGAGGCTCTTGAGGCGCTTGTTGGCGTGCTTCGCGATAGTGAAACGGATGCCGCAAAAGTGTCAGCGGCAAAAGAGATTCTCGATCGCGGGTATGGCAAAGCCACCACGGTGATTGCGGGCGATGATGAGGGAGGCCCGATCAAGGCGATTACCGAAATCCGCCTTGTGAGCGGATGCGGGTAGACGTCCAGCTTCCTCCGAAGCTGATACCGGTATTCACTGGCCCCGCACGATACCGCGGAGCTTACGGCGGGCGAGGGTCTGCGAAGACACGCAGCTTCGCCAAGATGGCGGCAATACACGCCCATCGATGCGCACAGGCTGGCAAGGAGGGAATTGTTCTCTGCGTCCGCGAGTTCATGAACTCGTTGGATGACAGTTCGATGGCAGAGATCAAGGCGGCGATACGGTCAGAGGAATGGCTGCTCCCGCACTTCGATATCGGCGACACATATATTCGCACCGCCTGCAAGCGGGTCGAGTTCGTATTCGTCGGCCTATCCCGGCATCTGGATAGCATCAAATCTAAAGCTCGCATCCTTCTGTGTTGGGCTGATGAAGCTGACCCAATCACGGAAACGGCTTGGGAGAAACTAATACCGACCGTCCGCGAGGATGACTCGGAGATTTGGGTAACGTGGAACCCCGAGGTTGAGGACAGTTCAACCGATCAGCGGTTTCGCAAAGACCCTCCCGGCGGCGCCAAGATTGTCGAGCTGAATTACATCGACAATCCATGGTTTCCCTCCGTGCTTGAGGCGGAGCGCAAGAGCGACAAGGAAAAGCGGCCGCACAGTTACGAGCACATCTGGGGCGGCGCTTACAAGACTCATTTCGAGGGAGCGTACTTCACCTCGCACCTGACCGCCGCGAGGGAGGCTGGCAGGATCACGACTGTTCCCGAAGATCCGCACATGGTGATCCATCTGTTTGCGGATATCGGTGGCACAGGGGCCAAGGCTGATAATTTTGTGTTCTGGGCCGCCCAGTTCATCGGCCTGACGATCAAGTGCGTGAACCATTACGAGCAACAGGGGCAAACGATCGGCGCCCATCTGCTCTGGCTGCGCAAGCAGGGATACGAGCCGGGGCGCGTAAAGATTTGGCTGCCCCATGACGGCGAGCAGCAGGAAAAGACGATTGATACGTCATACCGCAAGTCTTTCGAGGATGCGGGTTACGACGTCGAGGTGGTCCCGAACCAAGGCCGTGGCGCTGCGATGCAGCGGGTTGAGAAGGCTCGAGAGCATTTCTCCCGCATCTGGATTGACGAGACGAAATGCGACGGGGGGCTCAAGGCCATCGCCGCCTACCACGAAAAACGCGACGAGAAGCGCAAGGTGGGGCTTGGCCCTAACCATGACGGAAACAGCCACAGCGCCGACGCCTTCGGCCTCATGTGCAGCGTGTACGAAGAACCAAAACAACAAGCACCGCTTGACCTGTCTAGATTGATGAAAGGGGTAGCATGAAGCGAGAGCCCCTCACCGAAGACGAGCTGTTGCAGGCGCTCCAGAGCGAGGCAACCGCGGCTTGCGGCTTTTACGACACGACCGTGTACGAAGAGCAGGCAGAGGCAATCAAATATTATCAAGGTGAGCCTTTCGGTGATGAAGTCGACGGGCTTAGCCAGATCGTCTTGAAGGACGTTGCCGAGACGGTCGATTACATGACGATCAGTGTTGGCCGGCTGTTTGTCGCTGGGGACCGCGTATGCGAGTTTGAAGCCAAGGACGAGAGCGAGGCCGAGGCTGTCGATCAAGCTACGGCGGCAATGCACCAAATCTTCATGCAGGACCAGGACGGCTATCGTATCCTGATGGATTGGCTGAAGGCAGGTCTGATCGAAAAATACTGCGCGACGAAAACGGCGATGGTCGAAGAGGAAAGCGTCAGCACCAAGGTTTATGTCGCGACCGAAGATGAATTGATGGCAGCGGACCAGCGCGGTGAGCTTCCCGAGGATGCGGAGGTTGCCCCGTCCGATGACGGCACATTCCGCGTCAAGATCAAACAGAAGGTCCAAAAGACCCGCTTTTACGATTATCCCATCCCGTCAGAAGAGTTCCGCTTTAGTGCCCGTGCCCGCCATGAGGACGATGCGGATTATCTCGCCCATGTATGCCGCAAGACCCGCTCGGAATTGGTGGAAATGGGTTTCGATGCCGATACGGTCTATGAGCTTTCGACCGAAGACGACCTTCTCACCGATCAGCGCCGAGCCGCCCGCGACGACTGGCAGCACTGGCGCGATGACAATGTGAACGCCTCCATGCAGGAGGTGACGCTGTGGGAAGAATATATCAAGATCGACGCGGACGGAGACGGCATTGCCGAGCGCCTGAAAGTTTTCCGCGTTGGGGATAAACTGCTTAAGCAGGAAGAGGTTGATGATCACCCATTCGTGATCTTCACCCCGTTCCCGCGTCCGCACCGCATTGTCGGCGACGGCCTTGCCGACAAGACGATGGATATCCAGCGCATCCGCTCAGTGGTCGCTCGCCAGTTGATGAATGGTATGTATCTGTCGAACATGCCTCGCTATTGGGTGCCGCAGGAAAGTGTCAACGAGAACACGTTCAACGACCTTCTGACGGTAATCCCCGGTTCGCCTGTCCGCGGCAAGGGTGTCGCCCCTACCCCGCTCAATGCCGGATTTGACGCGGGTCGCAGCATCAACGTGATGGAATTCTGGACCGGCGAGCGTGAAAGCCGAACCGGTATCACAAGGATGAACCAGGGTCTTGATGCCGACACCCTGAACAAGACCGCCACCGGAACGGCGCTGATGCAGGCGCAGGGCCAGCAGTTCGAAGAGTATATCGCCCGCAACTTCGCTGAATGCTTCGCGCGGCTGATGTGGAAGAAATACCGGCTGGTGAAGGAGTTCGGGCAACCGTTCAAACTCAAGATGGACGGTGAGTATCAGGCGGTTGATCCCGCGATGTGGCCCGATGAACCCGACATGGTGATCCGCGTCGGCATGGGAACGGGCCGCAAGGAGTATCGCCTGGCGTTGCGGATGCAGTTGCTCGATATCCAACGCGAAGGCCTTGAAATCGGCATGGTGAAGAAAGAGCACCTGTTTAACAACGCCGGCGCGATCGTTCGTGACGCCGGACTTGGTCAGCCTGATGACTATTTCGTCAATCCCGCCAAGCCTGAGCTGGATGCTGAAGGCAACCCTGTCCAAGAGCAGCCGAAGCCTGACCCAGAGATGGCAAAGGTCGAGGCGGAGGCCCAGTTGCAAGCCAGCAAGTTGCAAGGCGAGCAGCAAATGACGGCGGCCAAAATGCAGATGATGCAGCAGGAAGCTGCGCTCAAATTGCGGTTGCAGCGGGAGGAAGCTGAAGCACAGGCCCGGCTTGCCCGCGACAAGGCGACATTCGAGGCAGAGCAGGCGGAGCAGCGCTTCGCATTTGAGCGGGAAATGGCGGTGCGTCAGTTCCAGCAAGACTCAATGCTCGCCCAGCAACGCGCCGACAATGATGCCCAGATGAAGAAATACCGCGAAGGTGGAGATCTGGACAAATGAGTCGGTATTTCTGCAAACGGCCGCGCGCCGAGGGTTGGTGCGGCGACGACATCTATGAAGGTAGTCATTGCCCAGAACTGACGGTTGATGAGCATGTGGCTACCGACACCGGGCTTCTGGATGCGGACGGCAATGCCATATGGCGCGCGCCCAATCCACTTGGCTTTGGTCGAGATGAAGAATGGTAACCGACCCCAAAGTGCGGGCCGACCGCTGGAAAGCCTTTTACGAAGAAGACGGCGGACTCGGTGAAGTGATCGCCGCCCTCCGCCGCGCTTATTTCGAGCGCGCACAAACGCTTGGCGCGCGGGACACTGACGGCCTTTTAAAACTGTCCATCGCAGACAAGATCGCAGGCGAACTGGACGCCCATATTCGCTTTATCATCGACAGTGGAATGATCGAAGCCGACCGCGCCGCTCACATCGAGCGCGTCCGCAAGGTCGGAAGATATTTCTAAGCCGCGCTACGGCGCATAATCATGGAGTAATGTCATGGCCCATCCGAGCGAAGGTTCGGAAGCTGTTGACGTGCGCCCGTTGGATACGACGGACGATGCGGCGGCGGCTTTGGATGATTATTTTGCCCAGCAGGACGGCGACGAGGCCGACGCTGATGAAGATTCTCCCGAAGATGAAGCGCCTGAAGGCGACGAACCTGAGGGCGAAGAGCAGGACGACGAGGACGACGAACCGGCGACGGTCATCGACGCGCCTGTCAGCCTGAACGCCGAGGAAAAGGCAGTCTTTGCGCAGCTTCCAGTGGAAGCCCAGCAAGCATGGGCTGCGAGTGAAACCCGACGCAACGCACAGGTCCAAGAGGCCACGACGAAAGCCGCTCATGCTGAACGCGCCGCACAGGCGCAGGCGGCGGAGGCGCACAGCAAGGCGAAGTCTGTATTCGCCAGCCAGCTCGCAGAGTTCGCGAGCCACCTTGAACCGGCCATGCCCGACCCTGAACTGGCTCGCTCGCATCCGGGAGAATATATTGCTCAGAAAGCCCAATACGACGCGATGAAAGCCCAGCACGACGCGCTCGTGCAGCAAGTAACCGCGCTCGGCGAAGAGGCGAGCCAGGAAATTGATCAGGCGTTTATCCAGCAGCGCGACCGGGAACTTCTAGCCATCCCAGAGGTCGCGAACGAGGAAACGCGTGAGGCTTATCTGGATCGCGCTTTCGAAGCAGCCGCCGCGCTTGGATATGATCGCGACATCCTTCTTCGGGATGGCAACGCGACCGACTTCAAGGCGCTGGTCGCTGCCCACGGGTGGAAGCAGGACGCCGACAAATACAAGGCCCTTATGGCCAAGCAGATGACGCGCGTCCGAGAGGCCAAGTCAGCGAAACCCAATGCCGCCCAGCCCTTGGGCAGCGGCAAGGCACGCTCGCAGGCCAAAACACAGCAGCGGCTCCGCGAAACCGGCGATGTCCGTGACGCCGCAGCCGCTATCGCAGCACTAGGCTAAGGACTAAATACCATGGCAGTTCCAACCAATACCGTCCAGGCGGTGGGCCGCATCGGCAACCGCGAAGATCTTTCGGACATCATCTACGACATCAGTCCCACCGACACCCCGTTCGTTTCGTCGATCGGTCGCGGCAAGGCTGAGGCAACCTACACCGAATGGCAGACCGACACCCTGGTGGCGGCGAACCATGACAACAAGACCATCCAGGGTGATGATCTGGCCAACGAAAGCCGTCCGGCAACGACCCGCGTCGGCACGCACACCCAGATCTTCAAAAAGGTGATCGGCACCTCGACGACGGCTCAGGCCATCAAGCAGGCCGGTCGCGCCAATGAGCATTCTTATCAGGTCGCCAAGGCCGGTAAGGAATTGAAGCGCGATATGGAAAAGCGCTTCTGCGGCAACTATGCATCGGTCGCCGCTACGGCATCGGTCGCAGGCGAAACCGCAGGCGCCCTTGCGTGGCTTACCACGAACGACAGCCGCGGTGCTGGCGGTGCTGATGGTGGCTTCTCGGCGGGTATCGTTGCTGCCGCCACCAACGGCACGCAGCGCGCATTCACCGAAACGCTGCTCAAGGCGGCTATCTCGGCTGCCTGGACCGCTGGCGGCGAGCCGACGATGGCCATCCTGTCGCTTACCCAGAAGCAAACGGCAGCGGCTTTCGCCGGCCTTGCGCAAAGCCGTCGCGAAACGGGCGACAAGAAGCTGAAAATCATCGCAGGCGCCGACGTTTACGTCAGCGATGTCGGTGAGGTTCGGCTGGTCCCGGATCGCTTCTGCTCGACGCGTGACGCCCTGATCGTCGACCCGGAACTGTGGGAGATCGCAACGCTCGATCCGATGCAGCGCCGCGCTCTCGCCGTGACCGGCCTTGCAGACCGCACCGCACTTTACACTGAGTGCGCGCTGAAGTGCCTCAACGAAAGCGGCAACGCCAACGTGGCCGATCTCACCTAAGACTTCGGACAACTGAATAACGGGCGGGGGTCTGTGGCTCCCGCCCTTTTTCGTGGAGAATTGACATGGTGAAAGCCAAAGCCAAGCCGGCTGAGAAACCGTCCTATGTCGTGATCATCGATCGCCTGCCTCTCGACGATGGCCGCGTGCTGTTGCGCGATGAGCCTTACGACGGCGAGCACGCCGAAACCTACCTCGCCAGCGAATGGATCGCACGTGTCTGAGGAGATTCTGCTCGACTACAACCCTATCTCAGGATTGACCGAATGGATCAGCACTGACGAGGAAACCGGCAAGAGCTTCATTCGCTACGAACAAGACACGTCGGCCATTCTCGATTTCAACAAGGAATCGCAGGCCGAAGGGTTCGATAAGCGCTCCGAGATGTGGCACGCCGCCAAGATACCCGACATCATCTTGCTGAAATGGCTCACCGAACACGGTGTCGACGCCTGGGACAAGAACCACGCAGAGGGCGTGAAGCGGCTGCTTAACAGCAACGAATACAGATACTTGCGCGTCAAAAACTTTATCATGTGAGGTCGCTATGACAATCGTTATCTCGACCGAAGACAGCGTCCGGTTCCAAACGCTGGCAGGCCTCAAGGATTCTATCTCGTCACGCCTTGACCGCACGTTCGATGACGATGATCTGACAGATTTCATTTACCTCGCTGAGCGCGAAATGGAGCGGGTTCTGCCCGTCGCTGCTCGCGAGACTTCCACCACGCTGGCGGTCACCGGACAGAGCGCGGCCCTTCCTATCGATTTCAAGGCGGTTCGACATATCACGGTTGGCACGGGTGCTCCATTGAGCCTCGGCGCCGCAGCTGTCGTGGGCAACGAACAACGCACCGGATGCCCGGTGTCATATGCTATCATCGCCCAACAGATTTGGTTCGCACCAGTGCCCACCGGCACGCAGAGTGCGACGCTGGTTTATGAGCGCAAAATCCCTGCATTGACGGAATCGTCTCCGAGCAACTGGGTTCTGCAATCGCACCCAGACGCCTATTTCTATGGTGCACTCGTGCAGGCTTCCGACTTCATCGAGGATCCAACCAAGATCGGACGCTACCGGACCATGTTCGAAACCGTTCTTGGCCAGATCGTTGAGGAAAGTGAGCGCTATCGCAATAGTGGGTCTCCGATGCAGCCGACGATGATTGGCGTGGTGTGAGGATCGACCTCCCGGCGTATCTGCCGGACCAGTCCATCAATAGCGGTGTGGTGACCATAGCGGAGAATGTGTATCGAGCCGCAGACGGCTATCGGCCTGTCGGTTCGTTCCTCAACAACTCTACGGCGCTGCCTTCGACGTTCAACGGCGGGGGTTCGTTCATCTCGACCTCGGGGACCAGTTATCTTCTGGCGGGTACGCTGGCGACGCTCTCGCGCTATTCCGCTGGGGGCTGGGTTGACCTGCTTACGGGTCTCGCGGTGGCCAATCGCTGGTCGTTCGTTCAATTCGGCGATTTCGTGATTGCTGCCAATGGCGGGGACACGCAGGAAGTTAATCTGAACGCTGGCACAGCGGAAGACCTGACAGGGGCGCCAAAGTTTGCCGCGGTCAACGTTGTGGGTGATTACGTCGTCGGGACGCAAGCTGATGGCGATATCCTGATGGTCCAGTGGTCGGCCTACAATGATCACACCGGCTGGACGCCGCAAGTCAACCAGAGCGGTTTTCAGCCCATGCTTACCGGCGGGGAGATTATGGGTATTGCTGGCGGTGAGTTCGGAGTCATCCTCCAGCGCCAGCGGCTTGTTCGCATGTCGCGCACCGGCAACCCCGATGCGCCGTTTCAGTTCGACGAGATCACGCCGAATGTCGGTTGCGCCTCGAAAGGGTCGGTCTGCCAGCATGGACGCTCGGTGTTTTTCCTGTCCGATCGCGGCTTTATGGCCTGCGAGGATGGGCAGCTTCCGGTCCCGATCGGCAATGAAAAGGTCGACCGGGATTTCCAGTCGCAGATACCTCGCGACGAGTGGCATCGTATTTATTCTGCCGTCGATCCCCGACGCACGCTGGTGAGCTGGGTTGTCCCCGGCAATCCCGGCAAGGAATGGATATATAACTGGACGCTGCAAGAGTGGTCCACAGCGACCTATAGCGTTGACGGCGTGTTTTCTGGCTTCACCTCGTCGACGGACACCGACAATACGGGAATTACCGATATCGACGCCGATCCGGCGCTTACCGTTGACGATCCGCGCTTTTCCGGCGGTGCGCCGCGGTTGTTTGCTGTGCAGTCAGGCTGCATCGGGACGCTGGAAGGGCCGCCTTTGGCCTGCCGCATTCATCTTGGCTTTGTTGAGTTCGCCAAGGACAAGGTGTCTCGCTTGCGGGCGTTCCGTCCGGTTGGTGACATGACATCGGCGGCATGTGTGCTGGATTGCCGGCAACGCCTTGGAGACCCCGAGAATTTGAGGACGGCAAGCGATCTTCGCGATAGCGGCATCATGCCTGTGCGTGCGAGTGGAAAGTACGTCGCAACGCGGTTCAGCGTCCCCGCTGGCCATCAATGGTCATATTGCCGAGCTTTCGAGTTCGAACTGGAAAGCGGGGGAGTGCGATGAGCCTGCCCGTAATCCCCGAGACATACACCAATAAGGATTGGCCCCGTAAGGTCAAACAGGCCGTGGACGCGCAAGGCAAGCTGCTGAATGCTGTACCGAGCCGCGCCAAGTTGAGGTTCGTCGCATGACGGACGTGTGGGGGGCGCTGGCTCAGTCGCTTCCCGCTGCCACGACATTGACGGACGTTTACACGGTAGGCGCAAGCAAGCGTGGGACCGTCGAGATTATCGCCTGCAACCGCAGTTCATCGACCACCATCCGAATTTCCCACGCCATCGCCGGGGCGGCCGATACCGGTGCGCAATACCTGATCTACGACGCCACGCTCGCTGCCGGAGAAACGAAGGTGACGACGCGCTTCACCGTAGGAGCGGGCGATATTCTGCGCGGCTACTCGGCATCGGGGGCCGTCGCGTTCAACGTTAACGGAATAGAGGAAGACGCATAATGGCAAACGCGCTGTACCCGAAATGGAAAGAGGCTCTTCTCCAGGCAACGGCGAACTCAGCCCTTAATGGGTCTGGGACGACCGGCGTGTACGTCGCCTTGATTGACACTGGAACGTACACCTATTCCGCGTCTCATGAGTTCTATTCTTCGCTCTCTGGCATCGGCGGCACTCCGGTGGAAATCGGAGCGACCAAATCATACACTGCCGGAGTCTTCGACGGGGGTGACGCGACGTTCACGGCTGTCGCGGGAACCGTGTCCTATGAAGCGCTGGTAATTTACGTCCGCAACGCAGGGGCCAACACAACTTGGCGGCTTGTGGCCTATCTCGATACCGGCATCACCGGGCTCCCGGTGACCAGTAATGGGGGCGATATCAGCGTTAATTGGAACGCGTCGGGCATATTTGCTCTGTAGGGCGGACGGGAGATAGCCCGTGCCAGCAATCACTCTTACTGCCGGGATCTCGGGCGGTTCGGTTGGTTATGCCCGATCCGGCAGCAGCGCCTATTCTGCTTTTGGTAGCATCAGCGCGCAACCGCTTGCGGGCTATACGCTCGATTACATCGATGCCGCAGCGGGTAGCGGCTTCTATGTCGTTGGCTTTGTCGGCAACACTGTCGGTTCGCTGCCGATTTCCAGTTTCACCGTTAACGGGAATGTTTGGAACCTTGGCAGCGGCACTTATCAAAGCGCTTTCGGCTCGACGCAATATCCGATCACGATCACGACTGGCGCGGGTTTCGCCAATGGTGTGGCCTATACGGTCGACATGTCCGGTGATCCGGTCATCACTAGTCCGAACACAAACACCAATGCGATCGGAACGACGCTCGCGCACGCGCTGACCGCGAATGAAAGTGTGTCATGGTCAATCATCGGCGGCGCTGACCAGGCGCTATTCGAAATCAGCGGATCGACGCTGCGCTGGGTGTCGAACGGGGTTTCGGGAAGCACGGGCGCCAAAGTCGTGCAGGTCCGTGCGACTGCTGCTGATAATGGCGCCACTGTTGATCAGACGATCACCGTCACCGTCTATATCCCCTATGTAGGGCCTACTGTCGTTGGAACTGTTGCGGCAACGGGTGGTGCGGCAGGGTTTAACCTAAACTTCGGCTCCTCGGGGCGCGCGGCTGGCGACAAGCTCGCGATCCTCGTCATGACGGCGAACCAGTTGATGGCAACCCCGTCCGGTTTCGCGACGGGGCCGAGTTCGCCACAAGTTCGCGGATCATCCGGCGCTGCGGGCGGCGTCGCTGCCTATGAGTTCGAAAAGACGTCGGACGGCACCGAGGGCAATATCGCCATCGCGGATAGTGGCGATATTCAATGGGCGTGCGGACTTGTTATCCGAGGCGCTGGCGGGGCCGGTGTGGCGGTCGATGTCAGCACCGGAAATAATGTCGCTGCAACGACGTCGGGCAGCTTCGGCGGCGTCACCACGACCGGCGATGATCGCCTTATCGTCCATTATGTGACGACTGATCGCGATGCGACGACTTCGACCAATTGGGGCACGCCGACAAACGCAAATCTCGGCAATCTGACCGAGCGCATCGACAGCGGAACCGCAACCGGCACTGGCGGCGGTGTGGCTATCATCACCGGGGAGAAGCAGGCGGCAGGAGCGACAGGCAATACCACGTCAACGCAGGGTGCGAGCGCTGCCTATTGCTGGATCACGGTCGCATATCAGAACGCCACCTCTGGCTCTCAAACTCTAACCCCCAGCCTCTTCACAAACAGCCAGGCGTTTTACGGACCGACGATCACCCGCGGCGCTGTCACCCTCGCGCCGTCGTTGCTCACCAACGCACAGTCATTCTACGCGCCGACCGTCGCGCTGACGCAGGCGCTCGCCCCGTCACTCCTGACGAACAGCCAAAGCTTCTACGCCCCGACCGTCACACGCGGCGCGGTGTCCCTTGCCCCCTCTCTGTTCACCAATACGCAGACATTCTACGCCGCGACGGTGAGCCGCGGATCTGTCGCTCTATCGCCTTCCCTGCTCACGAACAGTCAGAGCTTCCCCGCAGCCACGGTAACGGCGACCTACACCCTCGCCCCTGCCCTACTGACGAATACACAGACCTTCTACGGCCCAACGGCATCGCCGGGAGCGGTTACGCTCGCACCGACGCAGCTGAGCAACGCGCAAAGTTTCCACGCCCCGACTGTAACGCAGAGCGCCCTCGTCCTATCGCCCTCGCTGGTCGTCAATGCCCAAAGCTTCTTCTCGCCCACCGTGGCCTCCAGCAATGCGGTTTCGCCGCCGCTCATCTCGAACGCGCAGTCATTCTACGCTCCGACAGTCAGCAGCCGAAAGACTCTGACGCCGCCGCTGTACGCCAACGATAACAGCTTCTTCCCTGCTACGGTGTCGCTTGCCAATCAGGTTATTCGCCCCGATCTGTTCGTCAATGGGGTGTCTCAGCCTGACTGGCGCATGTGGCGGCCCTTTATGGGCTCATTTGCCGCATGAACCCGTGGTCGTCGGTGTGGTGGGCCGACATCGTAAGGTGCGCGGAACGAGGCGGGCACACGGCGGCAGAGATTATCGAGGAAGTCGCCACCGGTAAGGCGATTGGCTGGCCCGTCGACGATGGCTTTTTGGTGCTCGCCCGCACAGCAGACGATGCAATCTTGATCTGGATCGGCGTTGGCAAGGGCGTCCGCAATTGGTGCGGTGCAGCAGAGGCAGATATTAGCGCATTCGCCAAGGCGGTGGGCTGCAACAAGTTGAGAATTGAAGGGCGTCGCGGGTGGCAGAGGATTTTGCCGCACTGGACGCGCGTAGGCGATGATTTGGAGTTGCCGTTGACATGAAAAGCAAAACGAAATCCACCAATAAGCCGGTGTATTCCGCGCAAATTGAGGGCGCCGCAGGCAACATCACGAACGCTTATAACCAAGCCGCTCCTGGCTTGCAGGCGGGCGCGCAGAAGTTCGGCGGCATCCTCGATAGCGTCCTTTCGCGATATCAGGCTGGGGATCCGAATATTACCGCTGCGCGCGGCTACAATGCCGATGTGCTGGGCGGGAAATACCTCGATGCGGGCAACCCGTATTTGCAGGCGATGATCGATCAGACCGGCAACGACGTCAGCAACGGCGTGTCTGCCTCGCTCGGCACACGCGGATTGACGGGCGGCAGCGCCCACAGCGGCATTGTCGCCCGCGAGCTGGCAAAGAATAGCACTGCCCTTCGATATGGGGACTACGGCGCCGAGCGCGACCGGATGGGCCAAGCGGTATCTCAGGTTCCGGGCCTAATCGCGGCAGAGAACGGCATTCTGGATCCTGCATTCCAAGCATATGAAGCGATGCAGGCCCCCGTTCGCGCAGCGGTCGGCGCGGGACAGGGCGTCGGAGGACTCCTTGGGCAATATCAGAACACCAAAACGACCCAAAAGGGTTCGCTCGCAGGCCTGCTTGCACAGATGGCAGGCAACGCGGCACAAGCATATGCAGGAGGCGGCTAGATGGCAATCGCACCGGGATTGATGGGGCAGCGTCGCGGAGGCCTGTTCGGCTCATCCCCGTCCATGCAGCCCGCCATGACAGCTACGGCCGCCCCAATGGCCCCGAAAAAGGGCTTCGACTGGGGCAAGCTGATCGGTGTGCTGGGTGACAGCCTGTCGATCGCTGGCGGTGGTCAGGCGCAATTTGTCCCGAACCTCATCGACCAGCGCAATCGTCGCCAAGCGCAGGCCTACGCAGAGCAGACGTATCAGCGTCGCCGTGGTGACGAAATGTCTGACTGGCAGGCCAAGCAGGAATGGGAGCGAGCGAACCCTGCCCCGGTGAACAACGATACGGTGAACGATTACCAGTTCCTGGCCTCAAAACTCGGCCCCGACGCCGCCAAGCAATATCTGCAAAACCTTGCCGATGGTCCACCGGTTGCCGTCGACGTGGCGAACCCCGATGGCAGCGTGACGCGCCAGTTTATCGCCCGCTCGCAGATGCAGGGCGGCGGCATGGTGGCTCCGCAAAAACCAGTTGGAGCCCTCAAGCCCTATGGAGGTCAGACGGCAACCCCGTCTGGTAACTTTCGCTAAGCCCTCGCCTTCTGGTTTCGTCCCGCCTGCCCGCCTTAACGGCGGGGCAATGACGAGTGGTCGCCGGACGCAGGAAGGCAATCGTATCGTCGGGGGTGTCCCGAACAGCGCCCACCTTTCCGGCAGGGCGGTAGATTATGACGGCCCCAACCTTCCGGCGCTGCTCGAACAAGCTCGCCGCCTTCCCGGCGTGAAAAAGGCATTCATCCACAAAGGCCACGTCCACACGGAAGGCGAAGGCTGGAACGTCCCTTATTATGGCGCCCGCGGCACGACAGGATTGAAACGATAATGCAGCAGATGATCGACGAAGCCGGCAACATCTGGAACGTTGATGCGCAGGGGAACCCTGTGTCGTTCGCAGGCAACGCCAACCAGCAGCGTGGCAGCGGTGTGCAAATTAAGCCTGCCGACCCGACACAGCAGTATGCTGGCCCGAATGCGGCTGCTGACCTGCGGGGGCAGGAGCTTGCCAATCAGCAGAAAGCGCAGGAGCTTGCGAATTCTCAGCGCGGGGAGCTTCCGCGTGGCTATCGCTGGGGAGCCAACGGACAGGCTGAATTGATCCCCGGCGTCCCCGGCCCGAAAGGCGCGAACGGTGGGGGCCGCCCCGCATTGACCGCAAAAGAATTCTCGGATGCGGTCGCCGCCTACCAGTCTGCAATGAAGCTCCGCAAATCGGCTGAAGACATGCAATCGCAGTTCGACGCTACCATTGGACAGACGACCGGCCCCATGGGGATCGCAGACTACTTCCCCTCGCAAGAAAAGGACGTGTTTAACAGCATGGGCCTACGCAATCGCGGCGATCTGAAACGCTCGCAGGGGTTCACGGGCGGAGAAGGAAACACCCTTGGCGAGTCTGACCAGCTTTATAGCCCCTACACGCCGACGACGTGGGATCGCGACAAGAACGCTGCGGCCAAGATTCAGGCCATCCGCGACTTAGCCAACGAAACCGAGCAAAAAGCGATTATGATGCTTGGCGGCATTCCCGATGCCAACGGCAGCATCACGCCTGTCCCCCAGGGTGGCCCAACCGTTCTTCCCCAAGCGGCGGGAGCGCGGGTTGATCCCGGCATGGGTCCGATGGATGTCACGTCGGAAGGCGGCCTACGCTATGAGCAGGGGCTTGCGGGGCTTCCCGATGCTGTCGCTAACATGGTTGGACAGGGCGCACAGCCGAGCGAGATCACGGCGTTCCTGAACCAGCAATATGCACCTTTCGGGGCGAGCGTCGGCCCCGATCAAGCGGCGATCATTGGCAGCATTGTCCAGCGCCATCGTGCGAACCCGCGTGCTCCCGTCAAATCGCTCGGGAGTGGTTGGGAAAACTTCTCGATGCTTCCCGCCCAGCAGGAAACGACCATGCTGGGTCGCGCCGCCGATACTGACCTCGGGAATTTCACCATGAACGCCGCGAACGCGGCGACGGCTGGCCTCCCCACCTACTTGGCTGGCGACCAAGGCGCGGCAGTTATGGACGCTGCGCGACAGTCGCGCCCACTGACGTCGATGAGCGGTGACATCGCAGGCGGTGTGGCGGGCGTGCTCGGCACCGGAGGCCTCGCCAATATGGCTGGACGCTCAGCTATCAAGCCCCTCGCCATGGTGGGTCAGGCGCTCACCAAGGGCGGGTATGTCGGCAATGACATTGCCTTCAGCGCTGCACGTGGCGGATTCGAGAACGGGCCGGTGGGTGCGGCGATCGGTGGCGCCGTTGGCGGCCTTGGCAACAAGATTGGCAGCGGCCTTATCGGTGGCGCTGGCAGAGCTGTGCGCGGCATCACTGATCCCGCTGTGAACCGCCTTGCTGACCGCGGTGTCCAGATGAACCTTTCCGCTCTGGTCGGCAACAAGGGCGTGGGGGGCAAACTCCTGACGGCCCTCGATAGTCTTCCGTTTGTCGGCGCGAACAACACCGCGCGTCTGACTGAGGGCTTTGAGCAGGTCAACCGAGAGATCGCTAAAGAGGCGGGCGCGCCCATCGGCTTCACCCCCTCGCGCATCGGGTACGGCGGCGTCGAGGATGGGCTTGCGGCTGCGGGCAACGCTATCGACAATTCGGTCGCTGGCGTGGACGTGCCGCTTGATGCGCAGTTCAACGCTGAATTGCAGGCGGCAATCGCACGCGGCGAAGCACTCCCCGACGATCTGGCAACACGGTTTAGCCTTGCCATGCAAAATCGAGTTAACCCGGCGATTGAGGGCGGCAACCTTACGGGCGACGACTTCAGCCAAGTGATGCGGGGACTTAAGGGCTACAAGGCCGAAACGCCTAAGGCTGGCTTTGAGCAGGACTATCGGGACGCGCTGTCCTCTGTGCAGGACGCTCTAAAGGGCAACATCTCGCGCAACGCGTCCCCGGAGATCACGCAGAATCTCGACAAGGCGAATACGGCATACCGCGACTTCAAGCTGATCGCAGACGCTGTGAAGCGCGCCCGCACCGGCAGCCGCTCGGGAGAGATGGAAGTCTATACTCCGTCGCAGATGACGGACGCGATTTCGTCCAGCAAATACGCGAATGCTGGCACTCAGGCGCCTTTCCGACAGATTGTTGAGGATGCGCAGGCCGTTCTCCCCCCGACCGTCCCGAACAGCGGGACCGCGGATCGTTTGGCAGCGATGCAGGCGATGGCCCTCCCTGCCTCTATGGCGGGCGGGGGCGCCGCTGCGACTGTTGCCGGCGTCAGCCCGGTTGTGTCGTTGCCGATCACTGCTCTGGCAATGGCGCTATCGAGCAAGACCGGGGCGAAAGTCGCGCAAAAGGCACTGACCGGGCGCGGCCCGACCGCACGAGCCATTGGGGACAAAATCTTGAAGCAACGCCGCAAAGCGGGCCTTTTCGGCACGGCGGCGAGCGCTTCGATGCTGCCGCAATCTTCGCAGTAAATAGCGGCGTTTTCGGCGGGACATCCAATCCCTGATCATAGAGGCGATTAGCGCCGAACAGCCGCTTGCCACCGCGACATACAAGACTTTGTCCATTCCTCAATAATCGCACAAACCCAACGGAGGCGCAATTGTCATTCTCCGCCTACTCCCTCACGCCCAGCGCGAACCTCACGCTGGCGGGGCTTTCGCTTGCCGAGAACAGCACATCCTTGGCGAGCATCAACAACCAGCTCCGCCAGTTGATGTCAGACGGCAAGGAGCTTTCCAACACTGTCGTCGCGATCGGCAACCCGCTGTTGCTGACCGGGGGAACGGTGACGGGCAACATCATCCGGTCTGGGTTCGGCGGGCATTATTACGCCAACGACGCCAGCCACGCAGGCCCGCGCATCTACGTGCTGGTCGACGGCTCAAGCGCGCCCACATCGCCTCCCGCTGGCTCTCTGGTCGTTTATTATGCCGCTTAAGGTCATCGTCGGCACCGCGACCAAGGACGCGGCACGGTTGGAGGCTTACCCAGCTACCACGGCGAAGCGTGCTACCCGCATCGAGGCGTGGAACGGCAGCGCATGGAAGCTGGTGCAGTCTTTCGCCCCCACGATGAGCCTCAGCGTCACGCCCAGCGTGAGCGGCGAAAGCTACTCACCGAGCGGAGGGATCATCGTCAGCGATGCTGCCTTTGCAACCCCGTCAGGTGGGGTCGGCCCGTTCACATACGCCTGGACACGCGTGAGCGGCGCCACGCTGACGGTCAGCACCCCGAACCTCGCAAGCACGAGCTTTCAAGCGAACGTCCCGGCCTCTGCGACGAGAAACGCGGTCTACCGCTGCACGGCGACTGACAGCCTTGGAACCACGGCCTTTGCCGACACCGCCGTCACCCTATCGAATAATAGCGAGGCATAAGAATGTTCAAATACGTCAACGCCTTCACCAATCGCAGCGGGGACTCGCTGCCGGGCTATTTCGCGCGGTTGTTCGACAGCGACGGCAACGCCGTAGACATTTTCGCGGACGATAACGGAACGCCGATCTCCACCGTGTCCGGCGTGGCGAATGCCGCCCTGAGCGATGAGAACGGCATGTTCCGCTGGTACGTCGCCAACGGCACCTACGACATGCGCTTTTACGATAGCAACGACACGTTTGTGTCGGTTGAGACCGGCGTGCCAATGATCGACGCCAGCGGGGTCTATACGGACCTGTCTGGAGAGGAAGGGGCAACGCTGGTCGGCACTCCTACTGGCACGGTTCAGGACGACATCGACGCCCGCCCGACCGCTGCCGTTCTTGCCGCTCCCACTGGCGGGGAGATGGTGGGTTTCCAGCAAAACGGCGCGAATGCGATCGAGACTGACATTCTCGTTAAGGCTCGTCAGGCTGTCGCGGACCAAGACTTTTCTACCGGGCTAGTAGGCGCCTTGGCTGCCGTGCGTGATCTTGGCACTGTCGCCTTTTCCGGCGCGGTGCAAATCCCCAACGGTACGACGCAAATTTCTGCTGCCGTCCCCCTGCAAGCAACATTCAACCGCGTCGCCGGGACGGGCGGTGGTACTTATTGGCAGACCAATGCCGCTGCATCGGTATTCAGTGGCGCAGGAGCCGAGTTCACCCTAAGCCGGTTCGAAGGCTTCCGCACTTATGCGGGTGTCAACGTGTTCGACATCACCACCAGCGGTGAAATTGCAACCCTTTCATTTCGTCGCATCGATATTTCCAACTTTACCGGAAACGCATTCAACTTCGCGGGAGGTCTGACATCTTCGCTCTTTAGCGGTGTGTATGTGGATGGCGGGACGGGCGCTGATTACGGCATCTATTCAGATGGCGGAATCAACAACGATAACGTGGTGGAGAACTGCGATTTCACCAACCTGACCAAGTCCGCGGTGCGTCTCAAGAATCTGTCTCAGGGTTTTTGGTTTAATTACAATCGTGTCGAAAACGGCGGTATCAACGGCGAGACTGTTTTCGAATTTGAGGGCGCTTCGGGCGTTCGCATTAATGGCGGTTGGTTCGAAGCTCACCACGAATATCTCCTGAAACTCAACTCTGCCAGCACGGATGGCACGGTGATTGATGGCATCGTGGACATCGGCGCGCATGTCTCTGCGGGCGTGTTCAAGGCGTCTCTATTCGACGTCGGCACAAAGCTGATCGTCTTCGGGACTAACGTCTGGAACAACCGCACGACTGCGCCGCTGAATTGCCTCATCTACGGGTTGAACGACAAGCTCTCTCTGGGCTCCTCCAACGTCTGGGAGCATAAATCCGAGCGCGGTGGCAAGGTCCATGCCAAAGGTCGCAACTCGGTCGTTGCTGGCGCGGTATTCGACGCCTTTACGTTCACGCGCCCCGCTTCGACCCCGAACGCCACCAGCAACCTGCAATGTATCAGCGGCATCCTCACGCTGTCGTATGTTGGATTGAACACGGGCGGCTCAATCGCTCGCCGATCAGAGCAATGGCCTATCGCGATCGAAGGCGTAGGCTCGGTGTTCGACATTGAAGTTGGTACGGCTTTCGCTGCCATAACCGCTAATGCGGGCGGCGTGACCGTTGTGCCGTCGTTGAAAGCCGGGGGAACCGCAACAGCTTTGACGCTGCAAGTCACGGTGGCGGGCGCTCATGCGAGCGAGACGAATCTTGTCAGCGCGACATTCGAGTTTACCGCCAACACGAACCTTGCCACCAACCCGATCACGGTGGCGGCGGCGTGATGGGCGATCCTTCGGACATCGGGGCGCTGACGCTCGCTGTAGGCGAGATGCGTGGGCAGCTTCGTGAGATGATCCATGCCCAAGGAGGCATGGCGCAGAAGATCGACTTCCTGACCGAGAAAGCGCTGCTCGCCCCCACGACGACGCAGATAGCGGACCTCGCAAAGCGCGTGGATGCGCTGGAGGCCACCAACGACCGCAACGACGGCGCCAAGGGCGTGTTCGCTGCCATCCTGCAATCCCGCTTCGCTGCATGGGTCGCTGCCGCAATCGGCGGGGCTTACATCGCCTTTGACAAAGGAGTGTTCAAATGAACCTTCGCGACCTTCAGCTATGGCTAAACCTTAAGGGTGCAAGCCTTGTGGTCGATGGGAAACCGGGGCCAGCTACCCGCTCCGCAATCCTCAACGTGTTCGTGAACCGAGACGCCCCAGCGGTCACGCCTGCGGATATCAACCTGATAGCCGCTCGTCTTGGGGGGACCTCTCGACAGGTCGCAGCCGTCGCCAAGGTGGAAAGCGCCGGGGGAGGGTGGGACGATGCTGGCCGTCTGAAATGCCTCTATGAGCGGCATTATTTTTGGCGGCGCATACAGATCAAGATTCCGTTCCTGTCGAACCCCGCACCCGGGGGCTACACGATTGATGCGGATCGCGACGGGATTAACGATAGCTGGGAAAAAGTAGCCGACGCCGCCATGCGCGCGCCGATTGCTGCCTTCGAGAGCGCGAGCTGGGGCAAGTTCCAGATCATGGGCGCCCATGCCAAGTCGCTCGGCTATGCGAACGCCATCGAGTTCGTCTGGGCTTTGAGCCGTAGCGAGTATGCGCATTACGAGGCGCTCGCCAAGTTCATTGACGTGAACGGGCTGACCAAGGCGTTTCGCGCGCTCTCGATCGATCCTGAAACCTGCCGCAAGTTCGCTGCGGGTTACAACGGCGCGGGCTATGCCAAGGGCAACTATCACGGCAAGCTTGCGGCGGCGATGCGATGAGCGTGTCTCGCATCCCGCACCTCGCCGTCGTCGTGGCCGTGTCCGCCGCCGCCATCATCGGCTTCTCTGCGATCAGTGCCTACGTCCTTTATTTCACCGATGACGAGGTGACCAAGGGGGCAATCGTGGGCACCTGGCAGAACGTCGCACTTCTCGCTTTCGGCTTCTGGCTCGGTTCGTCCTCGGGCGGGAAGGTCAAGGACGACGCGCCGACAGGCAAGGTTGATGACCCGGTCAACGTTCAGGAGGCGCCGCTATGATCGCCCTACTCGCCACCTTCCTGTCCACCAAGACAGCCCTAGGACCGAAAGCGGCCGAATGGATCGCCCGCGGTGCATTTCTGGCCCTCGCTGCCCTTGCGCTCTGGCTGGCTTATTGCTGGTCGTGGGATCGGGGACGCGACCACGAGCGCGCCAAGTGGGAAGCCGCCGCCGAACACCTCGAAGACGCCGACGCTGCCGCCGATGCCGAGGCTATCGATGTAGCCCATGATGCACAGAAGGATATCGACGATGGCAACAAGCGTGCCGAAGATGCTGCTCGCGGGTCTGACGATCCTCTCGCTGCCGGGATTGGCGAGCTGCGGCGACAAGGTCCACGTCAAGGCGACTAAGCCCCCGGTGGCTTTGCTGACCTGTCAGGAGGAACCGGGGGCTCCAGAATTGCCTGCTCCTGGCTTAGAACGCGACCGGATCGTTCTGGCGTATCTGCTCGCCATGCGCGCGGCATACGGCGATTGCGCGTCTAAACTGGCCGGCGTTCGTGTATGGAGCGATGCGCTGCCTGATTGAGCGCCAGCAAGCGCCGGTAGCCGTCATTCGTAGCGATAGCGCGTGCGTGCGAGACGGTGTCAGAAGCGGCGATGCGGCGAAACGTGCCGATGTCATTGTTCAGCCGCCATTTGAATTTGGCCCACCAGTTCATGCCGTCGTACCGCTCCACCTCTGCCCGATAGATTTGCTGGCGATAGGTGGCGAGGCTGAAAACTTCCTCGTCGATCTTGTCCATCATCTCTTCCCTTCGGATGGTTTATCAGAGATAGCGAATAACTTCCCACGATCCGCGAAGGTCGGTGAGGTAGAAGGCATGGCGCCCCTCACACTCCTCGACCAGTTCCCGAGCTCTGGCGGATGCTTCGTCCTTGGCGGCGAACGCTGCAACGCTCTTATGGCCGCGCGGCAATTCCCAAGTCGCCTTTTTGATTGCGGCTTCCATCATCTCTTCCTTTCGGATGGTCTATCAGGAAATATCGCAGGAAGTCGTGATGTTCATGCCGCTCGGAAGCGTATAGGTGATCGGTGGCGACATGTTCTGGATATCGACGCACCGCTGCAAAAGCTGGTCGTGCGATGCCTGCAAGGCCTTCGTCCTCATCTCGTAATGCTCATGAGCCTCCGCATACGCGAGGCGGCGGGCATCACGTGCCTCTCGATCCAGCACATCGCGCTCAGCTTCAAGGGCCGCGATTGTCTCGCGAGCTTGGCGCAGTTCGCGCCACGGGTTGAGCCATTTCCACATATCAAAATCCTACCATAATCCCGAGAAAAAGCTAGAGATTCCGCGCTAATCTGCTATAAGAATCGAGCGTGACACTCCTCACGTTGCAAAGGAGCCAGGCCATCGGCGTCAACGCCTCAGGGTGCCGGTTTAGTCCGGACGATGGCCGCTCTTTCTCACCGCCAATCATCCCTAACCACGGCCAGTCCCTCGTTCACCAGCATATCTCCAACATCTCGCCCGTTCACCGTGACCCGGCATAGCGATCTACCGTAACGATCATTCCCCTTGCACAGCAACTCCGCTGGCTGCTTGAGGATGACGCGGAGACGATCACGGGCGGCATAACCTGGCGCTGGATCGCACCCCTTGCACCTTGGGGAGCCCGGAAGCTCTGGCGCGTCGATGGGGCCGACCTTGGCGACAAGGCGCACGCGGGTTCCGTCGCACAGTTTTAGACTATCTCCGTCATGGACCACACCGAGGCACAGGGCGAGGGCTTCAAGCATCATGTCAACGAATCCGCGTTTTGCGAACACATTGGCCGGGACGTGTTAAGGCTTCAAGCATCAGGGCTCCTTGCGGCGACAAATTCAAGCTGCTCGGCGGGGAATATCTGGCAGCATCCCGGCTCTGCAAGGCAGCTGATGACATATCCCGCCTGCTTGGTCACTGGGTTCAGATAGTGACCGCACACGACGCCGCGGAAACGATAGGGTGGCGGCCCGCGCTTCCCGTCCTTGCGCTGCATAATGGTTCCTTCGAGATGGAGCATCGGCCCGATTTCCTCGATATAGCCGCTCATTTCCTCACCCACGCCCACCTCCAATATCTTCACCAATAGCGGCAGACAGGGCAGCGCGAGCAACGTCTCGCTCACAATCTCTGGCGCGCTCGGTCATATTCGCCCAATCGCATCCGTCTGCCTTCATGACGATGGCAGTGGCAACCCGATCAACAGCTTCTTCCGACGCCATAAAGGAGCGGACGGCTGCGGCTTGGCACTCGACTTGCTCGGTCGCTGCCCCCCCATGGACCATCGCCCCATTTTTCCCAACATGCATCGCCAATGACGCGAGCCAATTCATCCTGCTTATCCATTATCGCTCTCCTGCCACAGCTTTTTGCAAATCTCCGTAAGCGAGCCGATCGGTGCAATCACCAATACTGCGCATAGCAAGATGAACGAGACAGCGCCCCACGCAGCAATTAGCAGCGGCCCTGACACCGGGAGGGTAAGGACGAACGCCCGACGCGCCCTCAGCGGCCAGAGCTTCGGTACAAGCAGTGTATTGAGCCAAGGCATCGTTGGCACATTGATGTAGATGGAGTCGTCAGCCATTATCGCTCTCCGGGGTGAGAAGGTGGGCTTCCATTGGGGTTCTCCTGGTTGCCCCGCTCATCCCCCAGTCCCCATGTGAGCGCGAAGGGAGGCGGCGACGATTGATAGCGCCGGGGTGGCGGCATCGGCGCAATAATGCGGGTCGCTCCCTCGGTGCAGCCAGCGGCCGTTGTCTTCGTACAGCGGCAGAACACGCGCGCGATTGCGCAGCGGCCAGAAGGTTAGGTCAACGCCATGATGCCTCGGAACCAGCCGTAGCGCATCGTCGATCGATTCTGTGTACTGCGGGTACGGCTTGCCCTCGATATAGCCGCAATGCTCGGCATCGGTGCGGACCATTTCGAAGAGGCGAAAGTCGATTTCCCTATCCGGCCCCGTGGCCCTCTCCACCCTCTCGATCAGATCCCTGAGTGAATCATCCTTAGACATTGGTGTTTCCTTTGTGGAGGGCGGCGAGGTCATTCCGCATCACGCGCGCCCCAAAACAGCTTTTGGCGGTCGAACTCGTATTCCATCTCGTTGAACGCCTCGAATGTCGCGAGTAGAAACGCCGGATCGGCAGCGCCTTCCATGGCAGCCTTGAATCGACGATCACGCGTGCAGAAACGGCATGCGCATCCGTTCCCCTCGACTTTCCCAGCCACCCCACCCGACCGTACAGAGCTATCCTTGGTCATGAGGGGGTGTCCGACTGGTGTTTGGGCGCATGGTCTTCGACCACCGAGCCACCATCCTTCGGACCAAGCCCGTTCCGGTCTTGGCGCTGTCGCGTAGGTGTCTCTTGCGCGAGGAGGCGATTGACTAACGGGTTGATTTGGTCGTTATCGATTGCGCCCAGAACGCGCGATATGAACGCCTTCGCAGGTATGCCGCCGGGCGGGAGATGCTCGCGAACAGCGATAGCTATGTCGAGCAAGGCTTGCTCGGCGTGGCTGCGGCTCCGCCGGTCGATTTCCCTGATGCGGCCATTGATCGCCGACAGGCGTGCGCATAGCGTCTGGATGCGATAGCCAACGCCTTTGACGACCTTGCTGTGGCCAGCACGTTTTTGAGCTTGTGCCTCGATTTCGAGCTGCGACTTTTGCGTAACAATGAGCGCCCTTTCTGACACAAGCGCGTCGCGTGTCATGGCTTCAACCGGTGGCAGAACATCCGACCCATCAGCATCGGCTTGGATGCGCGCTACACCGTGGCCCCGCTGCATGTTGCGCGAGTTGTTTTTATACACGGCAATCTCCTGCGTTAGTCGATGCGAGCTTGGCCGAAGACGACGCCAGTCGGCTGAGCCCCGAAGGGGTCGCAGCGCGGGCCGGAACGGCAACGCCCTGAAAAGGTTGGGGTAATGAGGTCATACGGTCAGGCACGGGAAATCTCTTCCGATAGAGGCGGAGGGGGCGAGCAGCCGCATCGCGAGCATTTGGCGTCCATCTTGACCGACATTCCATAGTTGGCGGGAACGGGCCACTTGTCGACGCTGCCGACCTTTCTGATAACGCAATCGGGGCATATGTCCCAGCCGTCCCAGAATTGGCGCCAGCCCATGCGTTCCGGCTCGCTGAGGTCGCGCGCGCTCATTGCTGGCTATTCTTTCCGCGGCGCAATGCGATGGGGTGGATTGACGGCAATTCTTGCCAGTGTGTCGGCTCGTATTTCAAGCGCGTTCGAAGGCCCATTCCTTCGTAATGCCACTCGCCAAGCGCGTCTTGAATTGCGACCGCCCACCATCCGAGCAGGCAATCATTGCAGACCAGCACGGTCGTTTGCGACGGACAGCGGTCAATCGGCTGCCACCCATCCAACCCCATATCTAAATCAGTAGCCATGAGAGGAGTCCTTGGTGGGGGTGGGGCGACGGCAGGACACGCCTTGAACCGCTCCGCAGGCGACGCACGAACCGTCGCCGTCGCAAATGTTGGCCTGGCAGCGCGCGGGAACACCCCATGCCGCCGTCTCTTGCTGGTAGGCCTCGCGTCTGCGCTGCATTTCGGCAACGCGGGCGGGATCGACGTCCAAGTCGATACGGCGCATGGCTTTCATCGGCGCAACTCCTGCTTAAGTGCGTAAGCCCGCTCGTACATTTCCTGCACGGTCATGGGCGGCTCACCGCTGGAAGCTTCTTCCGCCTGACGTTCGGCCATGTCGGCAAGTTCGTCATCGGTCGGTGCGCGCCAGCCCTCGCCGTTGCAGTCGGGACAGGGCGCGCCTTCATCCACTGAGAACGGCAGCAGCCGCCATCCGTGCCCCTGACAGTCGCGGCATTCGATTTCATCAGCCATCTCATTGCCCTCCATTTCGCGCGCGGTAACGGGGTGGGGTGGTTGTCATGGGTTGGGCGGGGATGGAGGAGAGCCATTCATTCAATTCGCGCCACCATTTCGCCGTATCGGCGCGAGCCTTCTTGAAAGCCTCGGTGGGCACAAAATATCCTTCGCCGTCACAGCGGGTGCACTCGACCTCGCCGTAGCCGCAGCAGCAAAAGTCACCAGCGCACAGGCATTCTTCGCTGCCCATACCTTGGCAGCGGTCACACCATTCGGCGTCCTTGGGCCAGTAACGACCGGAGTCATCATAAAAGCCGTCGTCATGTTCTTCGCCTTCTGTCATGAAGTCTCTCCGGTGTGATAATTCCCGACGTGCGCGAGAAAGATCGCCATGCCTTCAGAGTAGCCCAAGCTGCCAAGGAGGCCCGTCACCAAGGCGTCCAATTCCCGATGGGCTGCATGGCCCGATTTCGTCGTGACGAGGCGGCGACACTCGGACGAAAACTCGTCGGGCGTTAGGATTTTCGAGGCGATCGGCGTATTGGTTTCGCCCCCGCCACGCCCAGATGCCATCCGCACCGAGTTCATAGTCGAGAATATCGACTTGCTGATCGATCCAGTCATAGCGATGGCCGTTCTGCGCGAGCGACGTGCTGTCCGCAGAGATGAACGGATAGTCGAACGCGACCTTGATCCCGCGCAGCATGTGTAGGGGGTGCCAGACATTCCCCATGAGACGATCTACCTCGTCCATCTTTCGTCGGTATGCGTCGCACCCGACAGGCTCGCGCTTCGGATGCCCGATCCAGCCGATGCAGACGCGGTCGTACTTGTCGCACATGCGAGCAAGACGCTCTATCGGCCCATCCATGTGCCAGACTGGCGCGCCCTTCGACCGGCCAAACGGCCAATCGTTCAGAAGCCCGTCGTTGAGCTGAGATGGCGCCGCCGGGCTGTCCGGCATAATCGCCCACCGCCCCGGTTGGAACAGCATCGGCTCTAGCCACTGGTAGTATGCGAGCCACCATGCCAGACGGTCGAACTCGTCCCACTCGCGCCCCGCACGCATGGCCTGCATCCAGAAGGAAAAGGCTCCGTGGTCGAAACATCACCTGCGGACAAACAGCCAGCACCGCCTCCAAGTCGTCGGGGCGGAAGAAGGATACGCAGGCGGCGCGACCCGGCATGACGGCGTTGAGGGCCGCGCGCGGGGTCATTGGCGTGCCGTGGTAGATCGTCGGGACAACAGTCATCTCAAACCTGCCCCGACGACGTGGTCAGAGAATGGTCAGAGAGTTTCGTTTCGTTCGACACTTGTTCGTCCTCCGTTCGTAAACGAAGGAACCAAATTCGGCCGATTTAGGCGCCTGTCTCTCGGTGTAAACGAGATGCTCTACCAACTGAGCTAAGCGCCCCCGAATGTCGCCATATGCGGGAGGTGCGCCCCTGCCATAAGCCGCGCCCGCTGGCAAGCGCGACCTCACGCGATCAGAGCCAGCCGATCCGTTTGAAACGAAGATAGAGCATCAAGCAGATGCCGCCCATGGTGCCAACGATCAGCGGGTAGCCGAAGGCCCATCGAAGTTCGGGCATATGATCGAAATTCATGCCATAGATGCCGGCAATCGCGGTCGGCACCGCCAGGATCGCCGCCCAAGCCGCCAGTTGGCGCGTGATCACGCCCTGACGCTGTTGTTCGAGCATGCCGTTGGTTTCGATCACCGATGCAGCGATATCGCGCAGCCCGGCGAGCCGATATTCCGCGCGCTGCACATGGTCCCATATGTCGCGATAAAATGGGCGCACGACGGGGTCGATATTCGGCAGGTCGTCGTCGGTCGCAAGGCGCCCCGCAACCTCCTTCATCATCCCGACGAGACGCTGGAAGCGGATAATCTCGTGCCGTTGCTTGTAAAGGTGACGAATTTCGGCGGCATCGAGCGGCGTATCCATGACGCTGTCCTCGACCCCCAGCATCCGCTCCTCGATCGCATCGACCACAGGGAAATAACCGTCGACGATGAAATCGAGCACGGCATAAAGGACATAATCGGGTCCATGCGCCAGCTTTGCCGGCAAGCTTTCGAGTCTTGCGCGCACGTCCGTGTGCGTACGCGCCGACCCGTGGCGGACGCTAACGAAGAAATGCGGGCCGATGAAAAAAGCCGTTTCGCCGGGTTGGATCGTATCGCCATCAAGATTGGCGGTACGCGTGATCAGGAACAACTGGTCGCCATAGGCTTCGACCTTCGGCAATTGATTCGCCTTCAGCGCATCCTCGACCGCCAGCGGGTGGAGGCCGAAACGCTTTGCTATGCCCGCAAGCTCTTCCGGTGTCGGCTCGTAGAGGCCGAGCCAGAAGAAGTCGCCCGGATCGCAATCTTCGGGAATCGCTTCGTCCGGACCCAGTTCCCGAACAAGCTTGCCATCATGATAAACGCGGGCGGCCATGATCGGCATAGACAGAAACTCCGTTGAATGGCGCTTACCGTGCGCATGCCGATATCGTCAATCGGCAGGCGGCGATCAATCTGGCAACGAATTCGGAAGCACCCGGATTTCTGGTATTTTTCAAGACTTCAGCGCCGAATGGCAGTCACCTTTCACGATGCGGGCGACTTCCCATATTCGCCCTTTGTTCCGCTTTGGGGACCAAATAGCCATCGTCAATAGGGAGCTGCAGCTGTCTCCGTCCAGTGTGATACAGCAAGCCGACCTTCTATCTTCGCGTGGCCACTCAGGCCCAATTACTCTCAATTTTACCGTATGTTGTGAATGACGGGAACTGCGCTGCGTCTATGTCATATGACTAGGCGATCGCTCAAAATTCAATGTCAATGATTGGGGAGGGATCAGTCCCGCTCGCGCGGCAGACTGTGTCGGCGGATAGAGCACATCTGTTCCGCAGCGAAGTTTCACAATATCGCAAACAACGCCTGCATGGCGAGGTCGTGCTGTCGCAGCCATTGTCCACGCGCCTGGGGGTGGGCGTGCTGTTCGCCGTCATAGCGATTGCGACAACTTGGCTTTCGCTGGGGAGTTACGCCCGGATCGAAACCGTTTCGGGCATTCTAACCACCGACATTCCATCAGCAAAGGTCGTGGCTACCGTGCCGGGGGTGGTGACCAAACTACATGCCGTCGAAGGCCAGTTGGTACGCGCTGGCGACCGCCTGGCGGTGATCAATCTCGACCGACGCGCGGCAGCGGGCGAAACCGTGGCGAGCCGGAGCATCGATGCACTGATCGAACGGCAACAACTCACCGAGACCCAAATCGGCCTATCGGTGCTCCGTACCACTGCCGAGCGCGCGCGGCTGGAGACTTCGATCGTCGCCGCCCGCGAGCAGATCGCGAGCCTCGCCAAGCAGATCGCGCTGCAGGAGCAGATTGTCGCCTCCAACCAGAATCTTTTTGAACAGATCGCTGAAGTGGTCGAGCGCGGGTTCATCAGCAAGGTCGAGTTCGAGCGCCGCCGCCAGACGTTGATCGGCTCTCAGCAGCAGCTCGCGGGATTACACCAGCAACATTCAGAGGTTGTGGCGAACGCCGCGCAAGCGAAATCCCAAATCCATAGCCTGATGGCTCAGTCCGACCATGGCGTCTCCGAAATCCGGTCGAGCCTGCATGCAATGGCACAGCAGCGCGCCCAGCTGGAAGGAGAGCAAGGTTATATAGTCACCGCTCCGATTTCGGGCCGCGTGACGGCCCTTCAGACCGCGGCGGGTCGCACCGCGAACCCCAATGTTCCGTTGATGACGATCGTGCCGGAGAAGAGCCGGTTGAAAGCCGAACTCTACGCCCCGACGCGCGCGGTCGGGTTTGTTGAGCCCGGACAGGAAGTACGCATTCTGTATGACGCCTTTCCTTATCAGCGCTTCGGCAGCTTTGGCGGCAAGATCCAATCCGTATCACGCATCGTGATTGACCCGCGAGAAAGCGACATACCGTTAAAACTGGAAGAGGCCGTGTTTCGCGTCACGGTCAGGCTCGATCGGCAGCATGTCGCCGGTTATGGCAAAGATGTCGCGCTGCAACCCGGCATGACCCTCAAGGCCAATATCGTCCTTGAACGACAGAGCTTTCTGTCATGGTTGCTTCAGCCGCTGAACGCCGTGTTGAGGCGCAGCAGTTGACCGCCGCCGCCCCTCTCCTCGACTTCGGGGGCAAAAGGCGGACGCCCTATATTGCCCAAAGCGAAGGCAGCGAATGCGCTCTTGCGTGCATCGCGATGGTCGCGGGCTATCATGGCTATCAGACCGACCTCATCACGTTACGGCAACGCTATGGCATGTCGCTCAAAGGCGCGAACCTCAAACAAGTCATTCAGGTCGCCGAAGACATCGGATTCAACGCCCGTCCTCTGCGAGGAGAAATCGACGATCTGCCGCATCTGTCGTTGCCAGCGATCCTGCACTGGAATCTCAATCACTTCGTTGTGCTGACCAAGATATCCGGGGGACTGGGCGGAAAGCGCTATCATATCCACGATCCTGCGCGAGGCACGCTCGCGCTGACCCGCGAAGAGGTGTCGCGTCATTTCACCGGCGTGGCGCTCGACCTTCTCAAATCGGAGAGTTTCAAGCCGAAGATCGACCGGCGCGACCTTCGGATCGGCCAATTATGGTCCTCGATGTCGGGCTTTTGGCAGACGATCCGTCAAGTCGTCCTCTTGTCCCTCGTGCTGCAATTTGTGGCCTTGGCCTCTCCCTTCTTCCTGCAAATCTCGATCGACACGGTATTTCCAAGTTTCGACCGCGATTTGCTGTTGATGCTCGCATTGGGGTTCGGTGGGCTCGTCATCATCGATTTTCTGACGGACTGGCTGCGCTCGCTCATCCTTGTAACGCTCAGCAATTCGCTGTCCTACCAAGTGATCGTCAATCTCTATCGCCACCTCGTGCGCTTGCCGCTCGACTGGTTCGAAAAGCGCCATGTCGGCGACATCATTTCGCGTTTCGATTCCACGCAGCCGATCAGCCAGCTCCTGAGCCAGGGGATGATCGCCGCCTTCATCGACGGCGTGATGGCGCTGCTCACCTTGACGCTGATGTTCGTCTATTCAGGAATATTGGGAGGCGTCGCAGTCGCCGCCCTTGCCATCTATATCGTCATCCGCCTGGCTTTCCTGCAGGCGCTGCGCCTCCGCAACCTCGACGTGATCACGACCGATGCGCGCGAGAGTAGCAGCTTCATCGAAACGGTACGCGGCATCGCCGCGATCAAAGCCTTCGGACAGGAAGGCAACCGTCAACGCCTGTGGCAGAAAACCAAGGCCGATGCGGTCAATGCGCAGATCAAACTGGGCCGCTTGACCGCCGGATTCGATGCGATCGGCCAATTCGTGCTCGCGATCGAGCGGGTGCTGTTCGTGTATATCGCGATCCAGCTTGCGTTCGACGCGAAGCTGTCGATCGGCATGATCTTCGCCTTTCAGGCATATAAGGACCAGTTCCTTGGGGCCGGGATGCGGCTCGTCGAGCAGGCGATCAATTTCAAGATCATTCAGGTGCATCTCACGCGCATCGCCGACATCGCGCTGTCGAAACCCGAGGACGATGGCAAGCAGCCGTCGCGCGACCTGCCTGACTATAGCCAAGGCATCGAGCTCAGGAACATTCGCTATCGCTATGGTGTCGGAGAGCCCGAAGTCTTGCAGGGCGCCAGTCTCAAAATCGAACCCGGCGAAATGGTCGCACTCGTCGGACCGTCCGGCGGCGGCAAGACGACGCTGCTGAAGATCATGATGGGCTTGTTCAGCCCGACCTATGGCGAAATCCTGATTGGCGGCCGGCACCTGTCGTCCTTCGACAAACGCAGGGCACGGCAGATGATCGGATCGGTTGCGCAAGACGATGAACTGTTCGCCGGCTCACTGGCGGAAAACATCGCCTTCTTCGATCCCGAGATCGACATGGCGCGCGTCGAGGAGGTCGCCGCGATCGCCTGTATCCGCGATGACATCAACAAGATGCCGATGCGCTTCGACACGATGGTGGGCGACATGGGATCGGTTCTGTCGGGCGGTCAGAAGCAACGCGTCCTGCTGGCGCGGGCGCTCTACCACAAGCCGCCGATATTATTCGTGGACGAAGGAACCGCGCATTTGGATCCCCACAATGAAGAGGAGGTGCTGAAGAATATTAAATCCCTAAACATAACTACAGTCGTGGTCGCCCATCGATCCAAGTCGATTGAAAGAGCCAATAGGGTCGTCGCCGTCATGTCGGGCTTTGCGATCGAGCAGTCGCCACAGGAACAGCATGCCTGACGCTTGGATCGAATATCCGATGCAGCGGGCAATCAATTGAGGAATGAGAAATGGAAATCAGAAGATCGACAACCTTGCGTAGTTTGACTTTGGAAGAACTGGATCATGTGTCTGGAAGCGGAGACGATCCCATCGTGGTCACAGCGAAAACGAAATCTAGCGACTGGGGCGGCGGCGGACTTGGTGGCCCCTTTAACTTCCGCTACCTCAGCGGAGCCGGTGCTGGTACTACTGGCCCAGAGGCTTGGGTCGGTGGCAGCGGCGAACCCGTAAAAACTGCGCAGTGGCAGGCTCCGGCGGCCGTCGGCATAGTGGGCGATGCGATCAAAGATATTCTGGTCGACAAGGCAATAAAATCTTCTGAGAAAGAACAGAAAATTGCAGATCAGTTCGATCCGAATGAAGTCGTGCGAAATCTGCAAGGGATGGATCGGAATGGACAGATTGACCCTGGATGGCAGATGCGTGACGGGTCCAGATTCTATGACACCGACGGGAATGGCAAGCCGGACATGCGTATGTGGACGGATAAACCTGGGAATGTTTGGATAGACACAGGCGACGGCCGTACCCTGGTGAGGGGGACAGGTTAATGACTGCGGCCAAATTTCTCCGCATTTCAGATCGACCATGCGAATTTTAATGCCAGCATTATTTGTCGTGGTATCGTTTCTCGCCAGCTCCCTGCAGGCACAAGTGCCTGCAGGGGCAAGCGTTCTGAAGCCAGAGCGGGACAAGCACGTCAGAACAATTGTTCCGTTAACCCCCGATCATATGGGCATTTTTGCTGAAGATCGCGATGTTAACTGCGACCACTGGGACGCTATTCTGTCACCCTCTGGAAAATATCTGATATCATCCCGACCGATCTGGCGGCAGGCGACAGCGGCTCAAAACAGCATGACGGTTGCAGTTACCGATCTCAACTGCGTGCTGTTGAATACGAGCGGGTCGGAATGCAGTTTAATATTTCAGGCATTCGACGGCTTACGTCCCATCGCATGGTCCAAAGACGAGACCAGCATTTTCATGATCGAGCAGGACAGAAATCTTGTGGAGGTCGGCTGGGGCGCGAAGATACAGGATGCGCGCGTTATCGGCCGAATATCTCTCGGCGTACGCCTTGGCAGAACCATCGCCTCATTCGACGTAACCTCGTCTTCCAATGTCATTCAAGAAGCCCATCGACTGCGCGGTGCAGATACCCTCGTTCGTTCCGCACTTGGGCCAGACGACAGAATTCTGAACCTGTTCGTTCGGGATGGATCGACGCCCACCGCGATTGCGGAGCGCGATCCGTCGCTCGCGACAATGCTTGTGATCGGGGATCGGACATGGCCGCTCCCGGTACCGGGTCCCGCACTAATGAGGTCGCAGATCAGCTTCGAGGGCGGGCAGAAGAGAAGCGTGGTCGGCACCGGGTTTCGTATCGATATCGGGCACAAAGCGAAGGTCGTTCCTACACCTTATGACAAGCCACTCATTTCCGTGAGCGATGGGCGTCTGAAGGAATTCGTCGGACCATGGACGCATATTTCAGGCAGATTGGCTGGGCCGTCGGCCGAGGATGCTGGCGAACTCATAGCTTTCGACCGAAACGGTCAAGGCGATGAGGTGCGCCTGATACGACAGGCCAATCGGACTATCGTTAAAGGCCTCAGAAACAACCAGATCTGGACAGGCGACTGCAAAGCTGATGCCGACGCTACCGCACCGATCAGAGACACGCTTGTATCATTGGGGACGAGCGATCGGCCCCTGATGGCTATCCGTTCTTCAACGCAGAATACGCAAAAGCGTCGATTGGCAATCTTCTTTCCCGGCGGCCCTGGTGGAGGCGTCATTGAGCCATCGCAGAACTATATTGTTCGCCGATTCTTAGAAATGGATTATGACGTTCTGACGGTTAACTATAGTGGCACTGCTGGTAGCGGAATGGAGGTTGCGAACCGCCTGCGCACCGAAGGCGCCGCCCAGGCTATCGGGAACGACATGCGGGCGCTGCTCGACAGCGACAAGCTTGGTACGCCATCTGAAATTCTCATTGTTGGCGTCAGCCTTGGCGGACTTCCCGCGCTGGAGCTTGACCAACAACTCCAAACGCCTGCGGGACATCGGCTGATTTTGATCGAGCCACTACTGCTTTATCGCGAACCCGCGTCGCGGGTTAGCGACCCATCCTATGAACCCTATCAGCGCGCCTATGAAGCGGCTCTGCTCGGCCTGTCCAACCCCGAACTTATAAAGATTTTTGGGCACGATTTGATGGAACTCCAACAATCCCGTTCGAAATTTCCTGTGTTTCTTGCCTTTGGACGCCATGATCTATTGTCGGCCCCATCCGATTGGACGCAGCCCTTAAGGTCCCAGGACCGCCTGCTCACGCTGAACGCCGATCATGATTTTGCTCCCTTCGAACCCGAGCTTTGGTCATCTCTCCGGCAATGGTTGAGCAAGTGACCAAAGAAGGCTGCGTAGGACGGGATCATATTGGTCTGGGTCAGCAGCGATCCGAATCACGGCGACAGTTTACTTAATCCCCTAAATATTAGTCACAGTTCAGCATGGCCCACCCTCCATCCCATCGCAGCCACCCGTGACGATCGATCGCTGGCGGTAAATATATATCATTATGTTCCCGTATCTTAGACTACCGGAAAGTTTGCTTTACGTGGCACTTTCGTAAACTTCCGCAGCTTTTGTCAGCGTATATCGGCCTGTACACCGCCAGATCGCTGTCTTCCGCGCCACTCGGGGTCAGCGTGGGCAACGCGGTGGACAGCAGCAGCGGCGCCTCATCGGGACACGGCCAATCGCGAAGGGAAATGCGTCCCGCGTCGCGGCTAGATATCCCGGCTGTCATAAGCCCATTGCAGCAATGCCTGCCGCTGTTTCGGCCGGCAAAAGGGATCGCCCGGTTCGCAATGCTTGCGCACTTGCGCGGCGTGACGCCGGAACGCGCGCCAGCGCGCAATCTGGCGGTGGTCCTCGCCCGGCATCCGTCGCCCCGAATAATAGCGGCAATACCATTGGAACCAGCCGCGCGGGTCGTCCGGGTGGATCCACCCTTTCTGCACCCAGACTTGCAAGGGAACACTCGCCCTTATGCCGAAATAGTTGAGCGTGCAGTCGGCCCTTTCGGGCGCAAGCTTCGCGTTTTTGAACCAGCTTGCCGGAAATTCGGCGGTGCAGTCGGTCATATATTTGCCGCAGAATACCCCGAGTTCCAACATCTCGGCAGGCGTGAGTTCGGGTTCGAAATCGGGATCGAACGCCTTTCCCATCGGGGCGGTCCGCGTATAGCGATACCCCTGCTGCATCCGGTCAGTCACGACCACTTCGACGGCATTCTTCATGACCGGAATCATGCCGCGCCGATCGGTATGAACCAAGCCTATTCTTCGAGCGCCTCAAAATATCGGGCCAGCGCATCATAGGCGCCTTCGGCTAGGGCGATGAAGATACGGCGGCCATCTTGCGGATCGTCCCCGCGCACGAACAGGCCGGCGTCGGTCATCGTCTTGATCCAGCGCAGCGCAGTCGTCGCGGGAACCGCAGCGGCGATGCACAGGCTCGACACCGAGACCGGCTGGCGTTCGAGCCGCGCGGCATAGAGTCGAGCAACATGTCCCACGCCGGATCGGCGAACAGGTCGGCGGGAAATATTGTTCGCGCATCCGCCGCTGGCGCAGCATCCGCCGCACCGCTTTGGCACGCTGCCGGTCGAGCGTGCGCTCTTCGGGAACGAAGCTGCGCGGCATCGCAGTAAAGTCGCGCGACGGCGTGCGGACCTGTTCCGGATAGTCGGAAAGATCTTCGGTCCGCGAAATATAGCCCGTCGGCGTACCGGGAAGACCGCCCCTATGTCCGGCTAGGTCGCCGAGCAAACGAGAGATGCGCGCGACTTCTTCTTGCAGCCGATCGATCCGCTCCATCGCATCGTCTCGTGCGACATCGTGGAACACGCCGTCCCGCGCGCGCCGCGCCGTCGCCAACGCGACGAGCCGGTCGGTTGGATCGGCGTCGACCAGAAACTGTGCGTTGAGCGACGCGGGAATGACTGCCACGATCCGGTCGAGCGCCGCGAGTTCGGCTTCGAAAACGAGGTTGCAACCCTGCACTTCCGCCGCCGCGCATATGTCAGCCAGCGTTTCGCTTTCGACCGCGTCCGCCCCCGACACCCAGACAATATCGAGCGTGGCGGTTTTCCGGACATAATTTGCCGCCGAAGGAGCCGATATTGCTTTCGCCAAGCGTACATTCGCAAGCGCAGCCAAATCAGGACAATTGCCCGGCAACCCGACGAATAGAAGCGGCGACGCAACAGCTTCGGGAAGCGGTCCACGGAGCGCTTCAGGGGGCTCATCATGCTCCGCGCCGAAACCGTTCGGCGAAATTGCCGATGTTTCCAATGGCTGCAGATCCATCATGCCGTCATCCCCATTTCCATAACTCCACCCTGGCGCAAGCATGCCGTCATTTCGGCGATATTCACTTTTTTATTCACACCCGTTTGCCGCCAAATCGGACCCAGGTTCGCTATCGGTATGAGGCGCGTACATCGGTCGCCGGGTAATATGTCCATTCTGGACATGGTTTGTTCTCATCGTCAATGTTTAAATCCCCCTTGCCAAGCCCCTGTCATCGAGTCAGGCGACTTCTATGTTTTCAGGCTCCTCCTCGCTCGCGTATCTGCGTTGGCGGCGGCGCTTTCGGTCGCTGCTCGCGCTGCTGCTGCTTGCTGGGCTCGCCTTTGCTGCATGGCTGGCGTCACCGACCCCGATTGCGACGGTGCCGCTTGTCCATGTGATCGACGGGGACAGCTTGACGGTACGGCAGGATAACGCGCCGCTGACGATCCGCCTGACCGGTATCGACGCGGTCGAATATCGGCAGGATTGCGCGCGCGCCGCGGAACGCTGGGCATGCGGGCGCGAAGCACGTACCGCGCTTGAAAAACTGGCTGGCCCCGGACCGCTCCATTGCGAATTCGCCGCAAAGGATCGTTACGACCGCACCCTTGCCGTGTGCCGCTCCGCACCCTTCCCCGACGGGATTGACCTTGGCGCCGAAATGACCCGGCTCGGTTGGGCGGTGGCAACTAGCGACGCCTATATCGTGGAAGAAGCCGAAGCGCAGGCGAAACGGCGCGGCATCTGGCAGGGCGACTTTATCCGTCCCGATAACTGGCGCGCGGCCCACGAACGCACCACCGCCGCTCTCATGTCGCCCGATCCCTAGAAATGGGCCGCTATGCCTCGCGCCCGTTTCGGGCTAGGGCGAGCACATGAACAGCCTGTTTCCCGTCATGATCGGCGGCGCGATCGGCGCCGGCGCCCGTCATATGGTCGGGCAGGCGATGCTCGCGCGGCTCGGCCCCGGCTTCCCGTGGTGGACGTTGTCCATCAATATCGCCGGCAGCCTCCTTATGGGCCTGCTCGTCGGCGCGCTCGCGCGTAGCAGCGATGGCGGCGAGACCGCGCGTCTGTTCGTTGGCGTCGGAAT
>Ga0102594_1000242_pt1 | contig 69721 bp, 67 predicted proteins | sample AraplaCol_mLB_r2_2_FD_76863 | JGI IMG/M metagenome (GOLD analysis project Ga0102594, IMG submission 76863) | Arabidopsis root microbial communities from North Carolina, USA - plate scrape MF_Col_mLB_r2 (SPADES assembly) (version 2) | ecosystem: Host-associated > Plants > Roots > Endosphere...
GCCCAGGAGTTTCTCAATCTCGCCGGCATAGGCCCGGCGCGCAGCACCCGCCTGGTCTTCATCTGCAGTCGACGCAGCAAACAGGATCGCTGCTTTCCGCCGCCTAAGATCGTCGAAGTCAGGCGTCTCGGCTTGCGACTTCCAAAAGCGGAGCGCTTCCGCCATCTCGCCCTGTGTCGCAGGGCGTTCCCGGGAGTTGGTGTCTACCTTGGTTGCAGCAGTCAGTTCTGTCATGGACAGCGAGCCCAGCACAGCAGATGGAACCAGTGCCTGCTCCAGCTGCGGGCCGAGTTGAAGCAGTGAATCGTCACCGCTGTCGCGGATGGTCAGCCAGAAGTTGTCCATCTCGTCGAGTCTGTGGTCCAGCACTCCATTGACGTCCAATGCCTCACAGAAGCCGGAAGCACCGTTGGCTGTGTAGTCATGGACATGAACCGGGTAGCCGCTGGGCCCCGTCTGTGAGCGAAACTGATCGCGCGGTGCCCCGAGAAATTCTCTGGGTGCAGCAGACAGGAAGACCTTCTCCTTGGGGACCCACTTGCCACCAATCTCTTCGGCCACAAGGCTGCGTTTCAGCCAGAAATACCAGGTACACAGAAGCGCTGATGGTGTCGGAGACGCCAGCGAAGAAGCGGTCTGCAGCAGTCCGGGCCAGGACACTTTCCGCGTGTGATCGTCCCCATCTTCCACCTCAGTATTCGAGTTCGGGTCGTAGTTGAAATCGAGGAGTCCACTCCCGGCAAGCGATTCTCCGTTGGCCTGGATGCTTCTCTTCAGCGCGGCAAGAAAGCTGGCTTCCTCCGCAAGCGCAGGTTCCGTGTCGCATTCGTCTGATATGACCTTCAGATCCCTATCGACCACCACCACGTCAACCTCCGGAGTCGTCCAGATGTTCCACGGCAGCATTCGGCTAATCAGGTCCTTCGCTTCCTCGTTTGAATGGACGTCGGGCGTCCCGACCGTCAGGCGCATCGCCATGGGCCACAGTTCCTGGGACAACAGCTTCGCGCGCGGACCTACGACACTGACGGAAAGGCCAAGATGGAAAGTTGTCATCGCAGCACCCTCAGATTGCAAGCGTTTTGAAGTAGCTCTCCACCGCCTCTCGAGGTGAGGGCGTGGCCAGCGACGCATAGCCTCTTTCGGCGTCTGCGTCGGTGGCGTGCTTAGCCCGGGATGGTGTGAGCGGGTTCTCCCTTGCGTCGCGGATGTCCGGAGCTGCCAGGGTCCGGGAAGCGAAGCTCGACCGGGCCTGCTGAGAGGAGCCGCCTGAGAATTGCTTGGTAACTGTGCGGCTCACGCGCAGCGTATAGCACCAGCAGATCTTGATGCTTACGCTCAGGGTACCGTCGCCGCGCATGCCCCCCTTTTCGTCATACGTGATGCGCAGCATGAGGCGAACGCCTGCTGACGCGATGCCCAGAATCGAAAATTCTCCCCACATCAACAGGCCCAGCGAAACCGCGGTGCTGCCACTGCCAGATTGCCAGTCACGATAGAAATCGACACCCGCCGTAAACAACAACCCCGCGCTGCCGGAAGCAAACCCGAAGTTGAGCGCGACGAATGCCCCCGCCGACACTCCTATCGACACACGTGTGATGAAGCGGCCCGGGGGCTTGAAGGAGGCCTCGATGCCGAACCATCCGCCTCCACCCAGGAACAGAACGGCTAGGCCGAACGGTCGCTCTGGCTTGGACAGCCAGAGTCCGGTGCGGATCTCAAATCCGTCCCCTACACGCAGGCCAAGATTGGAGTTCAGCGTGATACCGGTCAGTGTGAACGCGCCGGTGCCGATGTCCGGCAGCGGCAGGCAGATCTGGGCTTCGATGCCCGCTGGCAGCAGCGGCGTAAGTGTCAACCCATCCACCTGAGGCATCAGCGACCGGAGCGCCTGCTGTATGAAAGTCAGCTCCTGCGCAAGCTCCAGTTTGTTGCTGTCGAACTGAAAATCCAGCTTTCCGCGCTCATCGAATGCCAGCACGCCGTCCGCCAGCGTCACCATGGGCTTACCGTTCAGACTGAGTTCGAAGTCGGCCTGTAACTTGCCATACTTGATCTCCCGCTGCCGCCCCCCTTCGATGACGATGCTGGCCACTGCGTAGAACAAGGGCTTGAGTAGTCGGAGCTTGACGGGGCCCAGGTCAAAGAGCGTCGCGTCGTCGTCGAACTTCTTGTTGATGGAGACTTCTGCCGTTGCCGACACCCGCTCCTCGTCGAAGTGGTGTTGAATGGTCAGCCAGTCGTACTCGTGGGTGCCATCGAGAGGCGGCACGTTAAGGTCCGGCAGCAGGTCAGTGAGCTTGATGCCGCAGAAGTCGGGAAAAAGATCGCGGATGGCAAGGCCGTTGATGGCAGGCAACAGGCGATCCCGGATCGCATCGAACGGCACGCTGGCACTCAACGCGTTCAGCGCATCACGTCCCAGGTCATTGAAGATCGCAGTCGTCGGGGTGAGTGCGAGAGTGTCAAGCGCGCGGTTGTAGTAGTACCCCACCTGATCGCGAGTGGCCTGTAGCCCCTGCGTGATCGGTCCCTCGGCCAGTACTCGCACCGCTTCCAGAGCAGCATCGATGTTCTGCTTGCCAATGTCCAGCGCAGGAGCAATCTGACCCCGTGCCCATTCCTCAACCTGCCGCGAACCGGCGGCGATGTAGGCCTCGGCCTTAGCCACCTGCTGCTGCACAGCGCGCTCGAGATCGCCGATTGTTGCCTGAGCGTTGGTCGTGATCTCATCCAGCGCTTCGTTCAGCTTCTTTGGGTAGTCCTTGATCGCATCGAAGGAACCCTGCAGCTTTGCCATCTCAGCTTCGACGCTGGCCGGCACCTTAAGGCTGTCGCGGACTGACTTGGCCAGCTCGGCGAGAGCGATCGTTCCCTTATCGAGTTCTGTGCCGTATTCTTCTAGTAGTTTCGCCAGGTCATCAGCATTGGCGGCCGCCATAATGCGGGCCTGTACGCCCTTCAATGCCGTGTCAAGATCTTCTCGTGTGGCTTGCAGCGCATCGTCCCAGCCGCCAAGGTCTTTAAGCAACCCAGCGAGTTCTTTCTTCAGCGTGGCCAGCAAGGCGGAAGCAAGTCGGGGATCGAGCAACTTGCGCAGCTCATCTTCAATGGCTTGAAAATCCGGCCGTTCAATCTCGAACGGTGGCAGCGAGCCAAGCCAGCGGTCCAGGTAGTCAGCGAGTCCCAGCAACGCGGCTTCGATGGGAGTCTTAACGCGCAGGACCAGTGTGCCGTTGCCACCCAGTTGTGAGAACCATTGGCCCAGCGTACCTTCAATGTTCGGTACCAGGGTCTCAATCCATGTACGTATCGCACTGGGAATCCGCCCGACGCGTTCGCGCCACTCGCTCTCAAGGGCACTGATCCGCTCAGGCTGGGCTGCAAGCTGCGTGCGCAGGATGGTCATTGCTTGCCCCATCTGCGCGGATCCGAAGCCCAGCTGCGCCGACATACGGGCTTCCAGCCCTTCAATGAAACTGCGGCCCTGTTCGAGAGCCTGCGTTCGCACGACCGGAAGATTTCCGAGGCGCTCCTTCGCCTGAATGTTCACGGCGTCCGCGAGTGCTGCGGCCTGTCGGCGCAATGCATCGAGATCGGTATTTGCCCCTTTCCTCACCTGGACCGCGAGATCCTCCAGTTGCCCGCGCAGCCTTCTGGCCTCCGCACCTGCTCCCTCGAGGTATGCGGCGTTGCGATCATCCTGTAGTTTCCCGAGGTCGAAAGCCGGTATGACCGGAGGCGTACCGGGCACCTGGTCCTTCAGCTGGCGTAGAAGCTGATCGACGTCCTTTCGCAGTTGCGGATCGCTATCGATAGGCATCGTGCTATCGACGGACGCAAGATGTCTGGCCCCGGCGCGCAGATCACCGAGGCCGTCCAGCAGCAACGCGCGCTGGCGGGAAAAATCCTGCGCCGTGTCATGCGCCTTCTGTGCGGCGTCGTTGAGTCGCGGGGCAACAGGCAACCCGCGAGCAAGATTGATGTTCGAAAGCTTCGCCTCCAGACCAGCGACGTTGCGGCCGTGCATCAGGTTGATGGCTTCCTCGGCCGGGGCGAGGACCAGAGTGAACGGCGCCATGGCGAGTTCGGCAGCCGGGGCGTCGGGTTGGCGCAGTCCTGTGAAGCTGCTGCGGAAGGACAGCTTCTGCACAGCGGGCGGGCGAATGGACGGAAAGTCGATGTCAGGCCAGGCCGGCCATACGTCGGTATCCCCGCCGTCCTGGTCCCGCGTGCTGCTGAAGAATACCAGGCGCTCGGTGCTGGTGATACGCTGCGACAGCTCGCCGCCGCCCTTGTCCATAGGCCGGGCGAAGTTGAGGAAGACCTGGGGCTCGGGAAAGAACTTTGCTTTGCCTGCAGGGACAGGTCCCCTAAGAGCGATCGCGAATCCGCCAGGAACGTCGTATCCCCAGGTCGACATGACAGGGATGACAGTCGTACCGAAAACGCTTTGAACCAGCGGCCCGGCGACCGGGCGGTCGGTGGCACTGTCCGGGTAGCGGCGCCGCGGCTCCGTGATCTCTACATACTCGCGCACCTTGCGCAAGGCCGCCATGCCTTCAAGCGCTGGCTGAGTCTCCAGGTCGTCGTCGGTGGGGGTCGGCCCGTCGTAGCGAGGAGCGCGACGCGTGGTGCGCTCGTAGACGATGACGTGCCGGGCCTTGTTCCAGGTCATCGCGATCCGGCCTATCCGTATCAGCGTAAGACTGTCGAGGCGCCCCTGCCGGCTGGTCGAGATAATGAGCGTCTTGCCGTTGTTGAAGGCGGCTGTCTGCGAACCCTCGCCGCCCAGCGTGCCGAAGGCCAACCCTTCAATGGAGCCCGCACTGGACGCCGGCTTAAGCAGCAACTCGTCGTAGACATTCCGGGATTGAAACGGCCAGTCGACGCCGCCTCGCAGCGGTTTGCGTGCCCATCGTGCATCGGCGTTGCCGCCTTCGGTCGTAGCGTACTTACCGATCTGGAAAGGGTTCGCCGTCGTCCTCCCGGGCCGCAGCCGATACTGGAGGCCATTCTGCAGCACTAACTTGTCGCGTTGCGTGACATCGGTGAACACTCGCCACCAGGAGGGGCGATGCCACAACCCCGCCTGCCACTGGGCCACCTCATAGGCATAGGTTTCTTCGAGCTCACTGGCGCCAAGTCTCCAGCGTCCCAGGGCCTTCTGAAGCGCGTCCGCATACGGTGTACGGCCCACCAAGCCGTCGAGTTCGGCGACCCGCAGACCTGATTTCTCCAGGTCGGCCTGCAGGCCGTAGAGCAGTTCAAAGCGGGCCTTCTCCAGCTTTATCCCAGTTGTTCCGGTGCGTTGACTCAGCAGCCGTCGAAGTGACCATGGTGCCTCTGAGCGCGCCGTGTCAATGTCGGTACGATCGAGCACCAGCCGGGCCACCGGCGTCAGGCGGAAATCGAACAGCTTTCCCGGCAGGGGGACCGGAGTCTTAGCGCCATCGACGTCCGTAAAGAGATAGCCTTTGACCATCTCCTCGCCGATGCCTTGCGGCTGTAGCACCGCTGTCATCTGACCAGACTTCGAGAAGAAGCGCCATTCAGGAGCCTGATCCGAGTCGTCCACGTACTCGGCAATGATTTCCCGCCCTTCGGCCTTTTCTGTACTGCGTACGCGCACCAGGGTCATCGGGCTGGGGTCCACCAGCACAACGTCTGTCCTGATCTCGCGCTCTTCGGGTGCTCTCAGCGTCACGCGCAGCATCCTGCTCTGTTGATCGCTCGCCTTCTCCCAAAGGGTCGCCGGGCAACCGGCGCCCGGTTCCAGATCAAAGGTCCAGGGTCGAGGACGGTCAACGAGGGCTGAGAGGGTTTCAAATCCGATCTCGGGATCCATACTCAGTGGCCCGTAGCGAACAGACTGGAACTGCAGGCGGACGTCAGCCTCCGGCGGCGATCGGCGATAGGCTTCGCCGTCTCCTGAACAGGACAACGACAGTTCGCCTTCGCGGAAGTCGTCGATGTTGAGCAGCACCGAACTCGCGCCGAGCTGGTGACTGTTTGCCCGGCCATCAATGCGGGCAAGCTTCCAATGCAGGAAAAGCGGCGCCTTGGGAACATCTGCATCCTTGTCAGACGCAAGCGTGACCAGCTCCCAGGCCTTGCCGTTTGTGCCTTGGGCTCCGCCGCAGACGATTCGCAGTGCGGTGGGCTCTAAGAATCCCACACGGCGCAGGGACACGTTCACGACGTCGAAGCGTTCTCGTTGAAGGTCGAAGGCCATCTCGCATCGGCCGCTTGCCTCCAGCGTCGCGACCCATGTCGGCACAATGCTCAGGCGGTTGCGCGAGCGGGTGGTGGCCAGCCCGAAGCTATGAGATCCGAGATGCGCCTGAGTGAGAGATTCAAGCGTGAAGGTGTGGCGAGGCGCGGAACCGGGCTGGCCCGGAACGTCCCGCCAGCGAAGCTTCCAGCCGCTCGGGCGGTCAACGGCGTCCTCTACGGGCTCACACGTCAGACTCAGACCTCGCGCGCCAAGTCCCGCTTGCGTGCGCTGGCCATGGGACAGCAGCAGCGCATAGTCGCTCACAGGAGCGGGGGCACCGAAACGCCGGTCGACCAGGAGTTCCGTCCCGATGTCCCAGAGCCCATCTGCGCGCGCGAGAGGCAGTAAAGAAAAGCGATAGTCGCCCTCAGCGTCGCCCTTCAGACTGGCGTCGAAGTGCACGAGGTTGCCCAGCAGCTTTCCAGCGTCCTGCGGGCTGGCGCATAGCAGAGTGTTGCCTTCACTCAGACTACGGTGCTTGGCACCGTTCTTGTTCCTGCCAGTCTCGATGAGCCAGGGGTTCATCCCGCCGGAGGCGACGCGCAGCCAGTCGGGCATTGATGTCGCCGCGACCGTCCAGTCGCGACCGTCGTGAACCCAGGCTTCGATGCTGCGTGCGAAGCTGCCATCGAGGACCAGACCGTCCTTCTTGTGGTAGCTGACAAGAAGCCGCAACCACAGCCCCCGGGTCCGCGGGATGATGGGAGAGGTGATGTGTACCTTGAACTCCAGAATGCTGTTCTCGTCCAGCTTAGTGGGCCCCGGCAGCCTGAAGGCAACGGCTGCCGAGTCTGACCAGCCAAAACCCTCTTTCAGAAGCTCAGGTGGCACCCAGTCATCAATGAGCCAGCGAAGCGAGCGGCCGTCGCGATTCAGCCGGAACTCCGAGAAGCCGAAGTAGCCCTCCCTGCCACCGCCAGCGACATACGGCAGCGGCTTGAGGGAAAGCAGCTCAACGTAGTGGCTAGCCTTGGGCGTCGTGATCCTGACACTATGGGGTTTCGTCATGGGACCAGCTCCATTGCATCGCCTTTGCCCGTGTAGCCCTTCCTCGCGCAGAAGTGCTGACCATTGCGACCTATGCCGGCCGCCCCGGTGAGGCCGAGCGAGCCGAACGGCGAGTCTTCTTCGAAAACACCCGCGAAGGGGCTGTCACGCCAGAGGAAGCGTTGCCGGCCACTACCGAAGGTTGCATAGCAGGCCTGCCCCCAAAGCTCCACGACCTTGTTGCCCTGCTTAGCGCACAACTCCTCCAGCGTAGCCGTCGGGTTGAGATCGTGAAGTCGGCTTAGAAAGGCAGAAGACACAAACTGCGCGTCAGAATCTCTCGGAACACTAGCGCTCCCGAACCAACCCAATACGATAGGTTTTGCCCCAAAAGGGTCTAGAAGCTGACGCCATAGTCGGCCCGGACTGTTTTCACCGGACCCCCGTCCGATCCCGTGACTCCCGAACAGCATGATGAGCTGGCACTGTTCCAGCCCGGCGCGCACGTCGGCGACATCCATCCGCGAGGCCTCAGGCGTCTCGCCAAACAGTCGTTGGCGGAAAAGCTGCAGCATGCCGTCGGCAGTGGTGTCCATGCCGGCGAAGCCCTGCGGCCCGCGACCGAATAGCAGCCTAGGCTGCGCCAGGCTCGGCGAAGACCCTTGGCCGAATACCGCGAGGATGCCGACTGGTCTGCGGAATACCAGCCTAACGGCTTGATTCAAGGCCTGCGCGTTCGGGGCAAGTTGTCCGGCCTGCTCGGGCAGCAATAACGGCCGCAGGCTCAGGCTGCACACCGTGACGCCGCTCTCCGTGCGAGAGAGCAACTCTGTTCCACTGGCAGATGGCCAGCTCCCAGCGTAAGCGGCAGCGGTCTCTGAGTTGACGAAGAGGCTCGCTCCCTTTGCAAGATCGAACTGTTCGCCCACTTGGTACGGCTCGAAACTCAGTACGCCCAGACTGAGGGGCAGTTTTTGCGGGGGCTCCTCGATCTGAATCCCCCAATCGTCCAGCTTGAAAGCGCCTTTGTGGACGGTGCCGTGACCCCGCGAGATGGCTCCTTTTCGCTCTCGGATGTCTTTGCGGAATTTCTCATGCTTTGACATGGCGAAGGCCTCGGACATCGCGAGCAGCATGTCGGTCACCGACGCGTTGGGCCCCGACGCAGCGGCTGCGTCACTCATCTTCTGCTTCACGGCAGCGGTTGGCGCCCCATTGTTGACATGGATGTCAAAAAGGAGCTGACGCGTCTGCTCGCAATTCAGAGCAGGGAATTGAACTGCGAACTCCTTCGCGTCAACCAATGCTGGAAGGTAGTACTCCGCGTTAGCTTGCTTGTCTTGAAGCGCCTGAACTTCTGAAAGCCGCCCCAGAGCGTCGAATCCGTCCTGCCACGGTTTGAGCAGAGGCAGAAATGCAATCTTGTTGGGATCCTTGCTCTTCTTGGATAGATCGGTGATCTTGTTAGAATAAGCGAGCATCTCTACGCCGTTGCCCGCAAGGACAGCGATCAGCTCTTTAGCATTGGGCTCTCCGAAAGCATTCTTGACGTGCTGCGCATGTGCGTCGTTGATGGCCTTTAGCAGCCTGGGGAGCGAATTTGGTTCGCCGCCCGAGATTAGGGTAAAGCCAATGACGCCCCATGTGATGCCGGCGCCGTCCCAGTTGCCTGCGGCCTTCGTGTAGCCATGCCCTTCGAACGCAGCAAGCAAGTTCAGGCTGCGTTCGAACTCCGAAGGCCAGTTCTCCCCAGTGATCGTTTTCCACAACGCAGCGCCCACGGTGCCGGTCTGGGGCTTCTTGAGTTCCTTTTGCACCAACCTGACTGCGATTCGTGTTGCTGCGCCGAACCTGCCGTCGACGTTCTGTGCGTCCAGCGCCGGAATCTTGTGGCCACCGGAGTCAGTGACTTTGGTCTCGGAGAGGCCTCGCTGAAGCCGCTCGATGAGAATGCCGTAGCTTCCGTAAGCAAAGACAGGATCCACTCTGCCTCCTCGCCGGTTACGCAAGAAGCCGAACAGGACGGCGCGGCGCGGGCCCGTCTCCTCCTCGGTTTGAAGGCGGGGTTTTATCAGCCGCTAGCGCACCCGACATCCATTCAATTGAGGAGTTGGGCAGACCCGTTTAGGGCTTCGCTTTGGCGGGTCAAAGTGAGGCTGCCGAGCCATGGACGACTCGAGCGACCCTCGGGAGCGCTACACCCAACAACCTCGTCCCGGCCAAGAAATCTGAAGTGTCTCAACCAAAGAAAACGGGCCTCCTCAACGAATGCGCAGCTTCGTGGTTGCGATTTTTTTTCGCTTGAGGACCTTCTCCCTGAAGCTGGGCGATGCGTCCAAGGAAGGATGCTGCTGCCGCGCTCCTATTGCTCGCGAAGAACGTTATGAGTGGCTTCTGGAACTGTTCGCACACCCAAGTTCGCCCGACGCCGCCATGATTTTGGATGTCCTGCCTCCAGACGCCCCGGCAATTGCAATGCAGCCTACGATGAGTTCGATCAACAGCAAGTTGGACCGGACTTCTCTTAGTCTCGCGTGAAAGAAGTTGGGACAGGACTTTGCCATAGACAATGGGCGCAAAGACGATTCTGCGGGGGGATCGGGCGAAGATCCGTTTGCCTGCTTGCCCTTCCAAAAGCCGACATCCCACGCGCGGCTCTGGGAATTTCCGCTCCTGGCCGCAAGGCGAAGTCATATTGCTCATCGCGGTGCGCCGACGAAATGCGACAAGCGCATTCCGCTCGCCGGTGCGTCGGTTGGGGCATCAGACGCGCCCCTGACAATTGGTGTCAGAGGCTTCGAATGGCGCACGGCTTCCGCCAAAGGCGCACCAACGCATTTTCCTTGCCCGGAGAGGGGCTGACGAACGCGGGAGTCAGGTTCGAAGGTCTATGCGAACAGGCGCAGCGCCGCGCCGACGTTCGGCGTACGCGAGCACTCGATCGCCTACGCGACGGAAGCTGAGGTCCAGGCGGCTCTGCTTTACAGCGATGGAATGAATGTCAAGCGACTCCATGCCGGTGGGCAGCAGCGGGCGGTCGACGACCACCGCATCGGCGCGTGCATCAATGTGGAGGCCCAGGCACTCCTTGAGCAGCAAAAACACCGAGCCGGCAGCCCAGGCCTGCGGCAGGCAGGCCACCGGATAGGCAACCGGCGCCTCGCCCGCGGCGCGCTCAAAACCGCAGAATAGCTCTGGCAGGCGCATGCCGAACTCGGAGGCCGCCTCGAACAACTGTTCCATCAGTTTAAGCACACCCTCTCGCTCGCCATAGCGTGCTATGCCCGCCGCGCATAGCGCCAGGTCATGCGGCCAGACGGAGCCGTTGTGATAGGACATGGGATTGAAGCGGGCCGTGCCCTCCGGCAGCGTGCGGATGCCCCAGCCGGAATCGAAGGCCGCCGAAAGCAACTGCTGAGCCACTGCGCGCCCGCGCTCGAGCCGGGGCAATCCGGTGTAAAGCAGATGGCCCGCATTGGAAGAACGCACGCGGCAGGGGCGTCCGTCACCGTCGAGCGCGAGCGCATAGAACTGCAGGTCTTCCAGCCAGAAGGATTCCTCCACACGCTGCGCGAAGCGCTGCGACGCCGCCTCCCAGCGCTGCGCATGGGCCGCGTCGTTGCGGCTGCGCGCGAGGCGAGCCATGCCTCGCAAGGCCGCATACGCATAGCCTTGTACTTCGATTAGTGCGATAGGCCCTTGGGGAGAACTGCCATCGGCATGAAAAACCGAATCATGGCTGTCCTTCCAGCCCTGGTTGGCTAGGCCGGTGGACTGCGCGCGGGCATAGCTGAGCAGGCCGTCGTGGCGCGCGGCGTTTGCCTCGATCCATGCGGCCGCGGCGACGAGCTGCGGCCAGATGCCGTCGATGAAGGCGTGATCGGCGGTGCGCTCCTCGTAGGCGCCTGCGAGCATCAGGAACAAGGGCGTGGTGTCAACGCCGCCGTAGTAGCGGCCGAACGGCAACTCGTTCACGGCCGCCATCTCCCCCTTGCGGGTCTCGTGCATGATCTTGCCGGGCTCGGCGTCGCGAAAGGCGGAGATCTCGACGGCCTGGTGCACCGCCAGGAACTTTAGAACGCCGCACGCGAGCGAAGGATCGATCCAGAGCCTCTGCATGGCCGTGATCACCGCGTCGCGGCCGAAGGGCGTGGAGAACCATGGGATGCCGGCGTAGGGATACGGCCCCGTGGGCAGTTCGGTGGTGAGCAGGGCGAGGTCCGATTCCGACCGGTCCACCCACGCCTGAAAGAGCCGTGCCGGTACGCGCACCCGCGCGCCTCGGCGCCGGCGCGCGCGCAGCGACCAACGCGCCCGCGCGGCCCCGGCGCGCCACCGCTCGCGCGAGGGAACAGTGGGCACGTCGCCAACCTCCACGTACAGCGACGCATGGTCACGCCCGGGCAACTGCACCTCGAACTCCGCGAAATGGGCAGTCAGCCGCCGCGGCTCCTGGGAGAAGCTTAGAGCCGCCTCCCGCTGCACGCAGTCCAGCCCTTCGTAGCGAAGGGCGACGCAGCGCGTGCCGACCTGGCCCACCTCCATTTGCCCGCGCCGGGTGCGCGTCTGTCCGCGCACTTCGAACATGTCGCGGAAGTCGGCGTCGAAGAGCAGCTGCAGCGGCAGGCCGATACCAATGTCGCTGTAGTTGGTCAGGCGCAGCCGCTCATACATGCGGCCGTCCCAGAGAAACCTGCGCCTTTCGATGTGGATGACGCCCTCTGGCGCGGATGTCTCGCCCAGCGGCGGCAACGGCCGGTTGGTCAGGTTGGCGGTGAAAAAGGCGTTGTCCTGCGTGACTGCACTGGATAACAGAGCGGGATGCGCACCATTGACCAGCAGCCGAAAGGTGGACAGCAGCCGGGTGTCATTTTGGAACAGGCCGTCACCCTCGCCGGTCACGTCCCCCACCGCATCGGCCACGACGAAGGTGTCGCCTTCCTTCAGCACGTACAGACGCTGGCCCGACCGCGCCGGCGGCGCAGGCCAGACATCGTGCGGCCCGCTTTCGGCCACGACTTGGCTTGCTTGCTCCTGGGGATTCATGCGACCTCGCTTTCCAGCAGTGCCTCGCTTCCGTCCGCGGCGAGTTGCTCGTACAGGCGAACATAGCGGGAGGCCATCGCATCGGCGGTGTAATGGTCTTCGAAACGGGCACGGATCTGCTCGCGGCAGAGTTGGAGAACCGCATCCACTGCGGCCACCGCATCGGGCATGTTGTCCACGATCCAGCCGGTGCGCCCGTGCTCGATCACCTCCGGCACGGAGCCGCAGTTCCATGCGATCACCGGCGTCCCGCAGGCCATGGCTTCAATCATCACCAGCCCGAAAGGCTCGGGCCAGTCGATGGGAAACAGGAGCGCACGCGCATGGCCTAGGAATTCCCCCTTCTGATCGTCGCCGATCTCACCGATGAAGTCCACGAGCGGATGGTCTAGCAGCGGCTGAATGCGCTGTTCGAAGTACACCCGGTCCACGTTGTCTACCTTGGCCGCGATGCGGATTGGCACGCCTGATGCTTTGGCGATTTCGATGGCGCGGTCCGGCCGCTTTTCCGGCGAGATCCTGCCGAGGAAGGCAAGGTAGTCGCCTTCCCCGCGCGCATTGAACCGATAGCCGAGCGGACTGATGCCGTGGTGCACCGTGCGGTGCCAGTTGGCGGCGGGCAGGTAGGTGCGCTGGTGGTCCGAAATTGACGCCAGCGGAAACATCGGCCAGCGCGCATACACCTGGCGCAAGTCCGCGATGTCCAGGCGCCCGTGCAGGGTAGTGAGGGTTCGCGAGGCCATGGGTTCGAAAAGAGGGAAATGCAGCATGTCGGTGTGGAAATGCAGCACATCGAACTCGTCGCCGTGCTTTCGCACCTCGTGCAGCAAGGTGAGATGACTGGCCAAGTCCGAGCAGAGCATGCTGGGATCGAGCCGCAGCGGTCGACTGCGAGTAGCGACTAGGCGAGCCGTTGTTTTCGAGCCGCCCGCGGCAAACAGAGTGACTTCGTGTCCTTGGTCAACGAGCGCTTCAGTCAAATGGGAAACGACCCGCTCCGTGCCGCCATAGAGTCGCGGCGGCACGGCTTCACACAACGGCGCGATCTGGGCAATCTTCATGGGGACTCCGGAAGCGGGCTATCGATCCTCCAGGGTCGCAGGCTCGTCGTGCGGCGTCGATGGTCAAGCGAAGAAACCGTGTGTGGGCGGTCGACACTAGCAACTGTCGGCGTAGCTCGACGCATACATGAATGGGTGCAACGCCCCCGAATATTCATGTTCCCTTCAGCTTAAACCTGGCGGCGAATCCGCTTTTTTCCCATGGCCGACCTAGACGGGTCCAGCCGATGTTTCCCCGCCTGTTAGGGCAGGCACCAGAATTTTGCGCTCGGTCGAAGGCATCGAGTACAGGCCCGTGCGCAAGCTGGGATTTCCCCACTGGGTCGGTGCCGTCCTGGAAGCCGGGAGGCGGCCGCTGCTGGTGGGCTCACGATGTCCTGCTATGCGCCGTCGCGGTCGACACTGATGACGCGGCCCCAGCCGTGGCGGTTGCCTCCGGCCGAGCCGCTGGAGGCGACACGCTCGTCGCCCACGCGCTGATGCAGGTTGACCATGGCGCCTCTGCGCGATAGAGCGGAACAGGGATAGTGCCTCGGCTGCCCAGAAACCACCGGGATGGCAATAACAATGGAGCGCAGGTGCCAGTTCTCGCCTGCCGCCGGTGGCATCGGCTGCATACAGGCGGTATTCCTACGCGCACGGTCGTTCACCGTTTGCTGGGGTTTGGATCGTCAGCCCTTCCTTCTTCCGGCTGAGCACGCCGCGAATCGATGCACACGCGAAACTGGCCGGGGATTGACACTATGGAATCGCGGGAATCTGCGAGAACGGTCGGCCGCGGCGCGAATTGGAACTACTGTTGCCGGCACCAGAACGATTGCGCGTCAGTTCAGCAGGCGCTTTGTCATGGACCAGCCTACTTGACCTTCGCGTCCGTGAAGCTATGAACCTCTACGAACGCTGTGCGAACGAGATTGCTGAATTGATCCGCTCGGGGATGCTGCGGCCTGGCGATCGACTTCCCTCGGTCCGCGCTGCGAGCGCAGCCCGCGGGCTCAGCCGAACCACCATATTTGAGGCCTATTACCTCCTCGAGACGCGGGGCCTGGTCGAAGCGCGTTCCCGCTCCGGCTACTACGTGAAAGGGCTTGCCAAGGCTAGCCTAGAGGCGCCCACTGACTCGAAGCCCAATGGAAGAGCAAGGGCGGTGGACATTGGCCAATTGGTCTTCGAATTGCTGGGTTCACTGAACCGGCGCGAGTTCGTACCTCTCGGCTCGGCATTCCTGAGCCCATCGCTGTGCCCGCTTGCGCAACTGGCGCGGCACCTCGGGACCGAAATGCGTGACTTTGATCCATGGCGATTGGTCGAGGACCTCGCTCCGGGCAGCGAGTCGCTTCGCCGCCACATCTTGTTGCGCTACGCGATGGATGGAATGGTCGTCGATCCCACCGAAGTCGTGCTGACCAATGGGGCGATGGAGGGGCTGAACCTGAGCCTTCAGGCGGTCACGCGTCCAGGGGACATGGTGGTGGTGGAGTCTCCGACCTTTTACGCCGCCCTGCAGGCGCTCGAACGCCTAAATCTGCGCGCGATCGAGGTCCCCACCTCGCCCGGTCGGGGCATCGACGTCGACGCCCTGGCCGCAGCGCTGAAACGTCACCGCGTCGCCGCCTGTTGGCTCATGACAAACTTTCAGAACCCGCTGGGAAGTTCGATGCCCGATGACAGCAAGCGGGCGCTGGTGGCGCTGCTCGCAGAGCACGACGTTCCGCTGATCGAAGACGACGTCTATGCCGAGCTCTACTTCGGTGCAAAAAAGCCGCTGCCGGCGAAGGCCTGGGATGCCAAAGGCCTCGTGATTCATTGCGGCTCCTTCTCGAAGTGTTTGGCGCCCGGCTACCGCGTTGGCTGGGTTGCCGGCGGTCGCTTCGCCGCGAAGATCGAGCAGATGCGCCTCATGTACACCCTCTCGCCCGCGATTCCCTCGGAGGCGGCCATCGCCGCCTATCTTGATCGCGGTGGCTACGACCGGCACCTACGGCGCATGCGCGCTGCCTTGGCGAGCTATCTGACTATCGCCCTTGAGGCAGTGCGAACCGACTTTCCGGCTGGCACGCGCGTCTCAGTTCCGCAGGGCGGCTACTTTCTCTGGCTCGAACTGCCAAGAAACGTGGACGCCATCAAACTGCACGCGCTGGCGCGGGAGCGCTGCATCAGCTTGGCACCTGGACCGCTGTTTTCCACTCACCGACGCGCTACCCATTGCCTGCGCCTGAACTATGGGCACGGCGGCGATCCCCGGTTTGCGATGGCGATGCAGACAGTCGGCCAACTCGCGAAGGCGTTGATGGAAAATTGACGCGACACTGATCACAGCCGTTCGGCACGGTAGGTCGCTGCCTCGAAGCCCCTGTAACCATGGCGGATCCACCCATCGTTCAGTCCGGTCGTATGTAGTTCATCGGACGGTTCAATGCCGCAAAGACACCGAGAATGAAAAGGCTGCGATCGCGAGGAGGTGAGCCCGTCCCACAAGGTAGCGACGAAGCGCCCTGGTTCATTGACCCAGGGGGCGGCGGGCGCAAAACACGCAGGAGTGCGCGATCCAGAGTGCCTCGGTGGTCGGATTACAGCGGCCGGACGAGGGGCGTGCCCGAACCGTTGCGCACGGTCAGTCGCGGGCAAGGTGTCTGGACTGCTCGATTTCGCGATCAACTGGCCCTGTTCGCAGAATGCACCAAAGTGAACAATCGAAGGAACTGAACAAGAATATGCAGCCCCAGCGGCACGCAAACGTCCCATGAAATCAAGCCAGATGCTCGAAATCGAGCAGGCACTCCACGCGATAAGGCTGATCCTCGCCGACCGCAAAGGTGACGGTGAATCCGCGCCTTCTTTCGATCTGACGGATCTCAACAAACTGCTGCCGGCTGGCAAGATTCCAGCGCGCAACGTGGAGGAAGATAGATTCGCGTCGCAGGAACGTGCCGCCATCCGCCTTTGCTTGACGTCAACCGCCACGCTTCTGGACGTGGTTCGGTTCCTGGTGACCGAGCCGGCTACTCGATCATCCAATGACCGCGCCCAGCACCTGTCTAAATTGGTCGGCGACATCCGGAACGGAGGGCGCTATGCCTATCACGCCGCACTGATGCTGCTCGGCCAGGACACCAGGCTTGCGCTTCCTAGCAATACCTTGCAGCAAACACAGCCTGCACCCGAGATCTCCTGAACTCGATGTTCACCGCCGGTGCGGAGCTTAAGGCTAGCGCCCGGACCGAATCGACCTAGGCGACGGGCTTGCACAAACTGGCGAACCTGCGCACGAAATTCCCGAGCCTCGGCGGGCTAGCGGCGAAAGCGCAGCGCTGACGAGGCACCAGGGATGGTGACTTCACTCCGCGGATGCGGCCCAGGTCGCACCAAGTCGACGTCGGCTTCAATTGTACAAATGGCCGTGACGGGCCGTCACGTCGACCTTCTTGAAGCCCATCCGCCGCCAGCATCGCACGGGCCTGAACTTCAGTGACAGACCTCCATCGCCTAACCGTTCGGGTTCAGCGTTACCTTGGTCCAGCCCTTCTCGCGATCGTCGAAGTTCTTGTAGGCCTCCGGCGCCTTGTCGAGCGGCAACTCATGCGAGACGATCCACGAAGGTTTGACCTTGTCCTGCTCGATGAGGCGACTTAGGAAGCGGTTGTACGCCTTGACAGGGCACTGGCCGGTGCCCATTTTCTGGCCCTTGAACCAGAACATGCCGAAGTCGAAGGCCATCTGCCCACGACGCTGCAATTTGTCCTGGGCGTTCGGGTCCTGTGGCACGAACACGCCTACCACCCCGATGTTGCCGGTGAATTTCACCGAGTTCACGAGGTTGTTCATGGTGAGGTTCGGCACCTCATGCTGATGCATGTTGCAGCACTGGTACCCAACGCATTCGCAGCCGCAGTCGGCACCGCGTCCTCCCGTGAGCTCCATCACCCGTTCGATCGCCTCGCCCTCAGTGTTGTCGATGGGCACGGCACCAATCTTCTCGGCAAGCGCCAGCCTGTCCTTGTGGGTGTCTACCACCATGACCAGGCTCGCGCCTTTCACGGTGGCGGACAAGGCCGCCATGAGCCCCACCGGACCGGCGCCGTAGATGACCACCGACTCGCCCGGACGCAGTTTCGCCAGTTCGGTGGCGTGGTAGCCCGTAGGAAAAATGTCGGAAAGCATGACGTAGTCGTTCTGCTTCTCCTTCGCGTTCCTGGGCAGGATGAGGCAGTTGTAGTCCGCATAGGGCACCCGAAGAAGCTCTGCCTGACCGCCGTGATAGGGCCCCATGTCCGCGAAACCATAGGCGGCGCCCGCAAGCCCGGGGTTGGCCGTCAGGCAATAGTTGCTCAGTCCGCGTTCGCAGTTCTCGCAGAAGCCGCAGCCGATGTTGAAAGGCATGGAGACCATGTCTCCCACCTTCACGCGGTCGACGGCAGCGCCGATCTCGATCACCTCGCCCACGTTTTCATGGCCGAGGATGCGCCCGGGCTTCATGTCGGTACGCCCTTCGTACATGTGGAGATCCGATCCGCAGATGTTGGTGCGTGTGATGCGCACCAGCGCGTCGGTGGGTCTTTCGATGCCGGCGTCGGGCATGTCCTTGACCTGAACATCGCGCGGCCCGTTGTAGACCAGTGCTTTCATGACTTTTCCTTCCTGGTTCCCGCCGCCCTGGGAGTGGGCGACGTACCTTGCAACTCCTTCTTGCGCGCATAGAGCTCGGGCACCATGCCGCGCAGGTCGGCCGTGGAATAGCGCGCCCTCAGGAACATCTGCTCGCGCTCTTCCATCACGTGATTCAGGACGGACGATTCGAGTTGCTTGACCGTGTCGTCGTAGCCGGGGTCCTCGGGGGACATGCCCTGGATGCGCGCGATCGCATCCTTCGCTTCGGCATGCTCACGCAGCGCCTCGTCCATCAGCGAGTCGTCCCCGATCGCGAAGCGCACGCGGGGGTAGAAAATTTCCTCCTCGATCTGAGTGTGCACGGTGAGGTCCTGGCAGATCTTGTTGGCCAGTTGCTGTCTGGCGCCAGGCGGCGCGCCGTCCTCGGACATGGCCTGGTAATCAAGGAAGAGCTTTTGGACGAGTTTGTGGTCCGCGTCCAGAAGGTCGACCGCATCTTCATAGCTGAGGGTTGCGCTCATCGGGATCTCCTTGAAGGGGGGAATCCATGCTGCGCCGCGCGTCTTGGGTGCCTTGTCGGTGAACATCGCCAGCTGCGTAGGACCGGGTGAAGAGGAATCTCGGGGGCCTGCAGGGTGGGCATGCTTGTTGGCAGTCCGGCCCACAATCTGTCGGCGCAGCGGCAAGCACTTCCATGCGCAGGCATGTCGCTTGCCCACCGCTTCACGCTGGCAATCGGCGTGCCGGCTGGCCGTGGAGAGGGATCAGGCCTGAGTGCGCTTCGTCGTTCTAGAGCGACGTCATTCATCCGTCGCTCGCAAGGTTCTAGTTTCTTTACCCGTCCTGCTACCGCGGTGCAGGCATATGATTGGCCCACTCGCTTTGTAGGGTTCGCAAAGGGGTCGCAAGACGGAGGCGCGTATGCTGGCAGCCGAGAGCGCATGGGCGGTGCTTCGAGCTGAGCACGGTCGAATCCGTGAGCTGTTGAATCAGGCTGACGACGTTGTCAGCGCTCCGGGAATCGCTCTCGGTGCGAAGGCTCAGGCCTTGGCCGAAGTGGTCGAGCGCCTCCGGGAATTCGACGAGGCGATCCACCGTCCCAAGGGCGCGCTCTTGCTCACCATGCTCCAAGGCCGCGCGTCCGAAACTGATCAACTTTTAAGCCACCTTGCGACGACACGCCAGCGCTGCGACGACCTCTTGGAAGAGGTGTTCTTCATGCTCAAGTCGGCGGAGGCTGGCATTCCCCAGTCGGCCGAGCGCGTGCCGGAGTTGCTGGCGGAACACCGCGCACTGACCTTGGAGCAATTGCAGGTTGAGGACACCCTCCTGCACTCGCAGTCCGCCAGGCACCTGACGCGAGAGGAGTGGGCTGCAATCGCTTCATCAATTTCAGATACTTTGACGCAGTTCAAGACTTGACCGTTTCACTGCGGACCGCACACGCGCTTCATTGGACCGCTTTGCATTCGAAGAGCGGCCGCAGTTCCACCTGTCCGTCCGATGCGTACATCGCGCGCGCCTCGACTCGTCGCGATCCTAAAGTGAACCGCTTAGAAATAGCATAGCGTTCCCAACGAAAAAGCCCGCCGAGGCGGGCAAACCTGAGGATGGACTACCGGCACGGCGAGCCCTCAGGCGCTCGCAATCAGACTACGGACGGGTGCCGCCTCAATGGAAGCGCCCGAGCCCTTGTGCGGGCTGGAAGAACTCCGAGGCGCGCCGGGCGCGGCGTACCGTTTCGCGAGCGACGAGGTACGCCTGAAGCTGCGTCTCGCTCATCAGAGGCCGGCTGATGCGAACTCCCGTCCGCGAGGAAGGACGTCCTTGGTTTTCGGAAGAAGAGCCAACTCTCGCACGCACGATCAACTCCTTTCAATAGACTGCGTTGAAGCTGGGAACGAACTGGGGCTTTGGAGTGGGCTGGCACTATCCGGGACGAATGCTTCGCTTGAGGACTTCTCGTGCCCGTAGTGCGATTCCCGGCAACCGCAATCCGGCGGCGCGAGACGCCTTTGGGCTTTCCGGGTAGTGAATGCTCAGCAGCTCGGCGCGACCCTTGTCGGTGACGGCAAGTACCCTGGCACCGCGCTCCGGCGGCTCATCCACCATCGCGAGGACCAACCCCGCCTGGCGCAAGATCTTGATGGCATCCACGTCCTGCTTCGTGTTGTATGACTTGGGAAGAGGCGTGGCAGCCACTTTTCTCAAGAACTCGACGGACATACAAGCTCCTCTCAAAAATCAGCGGGCAAAAGGCTACCTGTAGCGCGACGCACCGTCTGTCAGCGAGGTTTGACATGTGGTGTCGGTGGTCGGCCGACACCAGCGTGGCGGTCCCCGCGTGACCTCTTCAAGTAGTCGGCAATCCAGTACCGCGCCTTGTCTGCGAGTGCTTGCCGGACTGCCGCTTCGTCCTCGGTTCCCGCCAACGAGAGACGGCACATCAGTACACCCGATCGCTTGATGTCCGCGGTGAACTGAAAGCCATCCTGCTGTACAGACATGGTCCACTCGGGCGGCGCCAAAGGGGCTGCGGTGGGGGTCGCGCTCGATTGATCCAGATTCATCGCTCAACTCCTCGGCAAGGGGCAAGGGTGGCCGCACTTGCTCGAGGCAATGGCTCGCCGCAAGCGGCCTCTGGGGAAGCGCAACAGCATCAGAGTCGCCTCGATGCAAGCGCTCGAAAGGGACTGCGCGAGGCTCGGGCGTAGCAGACCGCGCCTCGCGATGGCCGGACTTCCTAGCTCGGATGCACGTCGATCGAGATTCGCCGCGGCTGTGCGTGCTCGGCCTTTGGAATGCGCAACGTCAGGACGCCGTTGGCCAACTGGGCCGTGATCTTCTCGGTATCGAGTTCCCTACTGAGGATGAACGAGCGGTGGAAACGGCCGACCCCGACTTCGGTGTGGCTGCTTTGCAATCCATCGGGAAGGATCAGGCCCACTTCGGCGTCGATGGTCAACGTGTCCGCCTCGACCTGCAGTCGCAGCTTGTCGTTCGAGACGCCGGGCAGGTCCGCAAGCAGGGTGATGCCCGCTGCATCCTCCGTGACATCGACCGGAGGGGTGAGCGCCGCCTGGCTGTAGCGTTGCCCGTCTTCTTGGTGCGTGTTCGCTGGCCCACGTCGCGTGTTCAGGGTCTCGGAAGCGTTCATGGCGACTCTCCCTTCAGTTCACGGTGATACGGCGCGGCTGCGCCGCGGCCTGGCGTTGCACGCTGATTTGCAGGATGCCGTCGCGATAGCGAGCCTGCACTGCATTGGTATCAGCGTCTTCCGGCAGCGTGACAACGCGGCGGAAGCTTCCTTCGAAGCGCTCATTGATGTGCACGGCGGTCGCCTTGTCGCCGTCGCCAAGACTGCCCTTGCGTTCCCCTGAGATGGTCAGCAGCCCGCGCTCGAGTTGGACGTCGAGCGTCGCCGGGTCTATGCCCGGGGCAAAGGCGTAGATCTCGATGGCCCCGGGTGTGCTTCCGACATTCAGTGCCGGAAATCCGGTGCGGCCGAAGCCGCGGATGGTGGGAGACAGATCGAAGGCCTGCTGCATTTCGCGGTGCAGGCGATCCATCTCCGCGAACATATCGCGTGGATATAAAGATCGGTACATGGCGAAACCTCCGTGAATAAAGCGAAGCGCCGGGCCTATCCCGGCCTTCGAATCGGATGTAGAGGCCCTCACTTGGGTTTCAAGACCAGAGATCACAACTTAATTTGCGAGATTCGCGCTGGACGCCCGAGCGCTAACGAGCCCATGGCAGTGTCGCGGCGGAAGGTTCTGCCTCACGGCGCAGTACGTGCTCCGGGATCCCGGGTTGGGGCGGCTTGCATGGGACGGCGCTTCACACGCCGCCGGCGTACTCCAGCGGCGAGGCGGGAACAGCCCCGAGGACGGCGCGCGCGGCGGAGCGAGGGCAGTCTTGCCGTTAATCTTCGAAGCGACGGTCCCGCCTGCGGAGGAGAGCCACCCTTGTCGACGTTTGCAACGCCCGATTTTGCTGACGTGCCTCGTCTGAATCTGCCGACTTACGGAGCGCAGGAACCGAAGGCATCCTATCGCCGCGCATTTTTTGGAGTTGCTATGTCAATCGATTTGCTGAGACAGATCGCGGCCACGCCTCTTCACATCTCACTGGCAAAGACGAAGGACATCGACGCCGTCAAGTTGCTGCGTCAGGCCGCCCTGGTAATTTCCCTGCTGGACGAGCGCCCTGGGTGCCGCGGGCGAGCCATTACGGAAGAGGGGCGCAACGAGCCGCGTTTGCACTGCCCCGGCGATGGCAGACCTCTTCGCGGCCCTGTGCTCCGATACGGACGTTGTCGAACGGAGGCGCCGAGTTCTTCGAAGGCTCCCAGGCACCTAGTAGCCGCTTTGCTGGGCCTATGGCCTTGCTTTTCGCCTCCGCCAACTCATCGCAAAGCCTAGGTGGCTTGTTGCTTCAGATCTCGCTTGGGACCTCGGCTGTCCGCGGCGGCACTTGGTGGTGGACGGTGTCGCGTTGCCTAGGCAATTGGGTCAGGCCAGTATCTTAGGATCGCAGATCGAGCACCCATGAATTCTCCTTCAGATTTTCTGCCGCGCACGTTGAGCATCCGCGCACGCCTCCTACTACTGGTCTTGGCAGTTTGGCTGCCGGCGGTGGTCGGCTTCGGAATGCTCGCTCGCTCTACCTATCTGAGCGAGACTCGGGCATCGCAGGAAAAGATCAGCCAGTTAGGCGACAGCCTAAGTGGGCTGATCGAACGCGAACTCGATAAGCGCGCCGTCATGGCCAGGACCCTGGCGGCGTCCAATGCCGTCAAGGAACGCGACGCCGTCCATTTTCTGGAAGAGGCGGCGGCGGCGACCCACGCTACCGGCGATTGGGCCTTCCTGTTTTCCAGCGACAAGCAATGGGCCAGCACAGGGCAACACCTTACGGCGACAACCTTGCCCGGGCGCCGTGACACATCGCCTTTGGCGCAGGGGCTTTCCGTCCACTTCAGCATGGCAGGCAACCTTGACGGCAAGCCGTCGCTGGTCATGTCCGTACCGGAGGCAAATCGGGCGCCTGCGGAGTTGTTTGTGGGCGTCGGAATCCAGCCGGCCGTCTTCCAGGCGCTTCTGGCCCAGCACGAGCTGCCGGACGCCAGCATTGCCGCAGTCATCGATGGCGACCTGCGCGTCGTGGCCCGAAGCCGCGACCCGCAGAAATGGCTCGGAGCACACGCGACGGGGGACCTCAACCACCGGGCACGGGCCAAAGAGTATGGATTCGGCGAGTCCACCACGCTTGACGGCGTCCCGTCCCTCGCATACCTCACACATCCCAACAAGTACAACTGGTCGGTGGTGGTGGCATTTCCGAAGTCGTCCCTGGCTCGCTCCGCGCGGCGGGTGACGGCCCAGGCCCTTGCTGCCTCCGGCGTGCTGCTGTTGCTCGGTCTGGGACTGGCGTTCATCGTGGCACGTGGCATCAGCGCGCCCATCGACACGCTCCGCCGTCGAGCTGGGGAGCTCGGCGACGAGAACGTGCCTTCAGCCGAGCCCACAGGGCTGCTTGAAGCAGATGTCGTCATCAACGCACTGCATCGGGCAGGACTGGACGCCAGAGCGGCAACTCAGACCCTGGAAACCCGCATCGCTCAGGCAGTGACGGATGCCCGGGAAGCTCAGGCCACTTTGCTCGATGCGCGAAAGCACGAGGCCATTGGGCGCCTGACAGGCGGCCTTGCGCATGACTTCAACAACCTGCTGCAGACCATCAGCACGGCGCTGCAAATTCTTGATCGGACGGCAACTGCGGCCTCCCAGCGCCGCGTCGTTGAGAGTGCAATGAGAGCTGCTTTCAAGGCAACGGACCTGGTCAAGCAGATGCTCGCTTTCGGCCGTACCCAGAAGCTCGAACCACGGCCCGTGGTGCTGGCGGACTTCGTTCTCAGGAACCTGGAACTCACGCAGAGGGCCGTGGGCGAGAGGATCGCGCTGACCGCGCAAATCAACGCGGAACTTCCAGCGCTGTTCGTGGACCCGACGCAGTTGGAACTGGCGTTGCTCAACCTCATCTTCAATGCCCGTGATGCGATGCCCGAAGGGGGCAACATCTTGATCGCCGGCCGTACCCTGGACGCGCGGGAGCACGGCCTTCTGGGTCCCGGTCCTTTCGTCGTCCTGGAGGTCAGCGACGACGGGCACGGCATCGAAGAGGGTGTCCTGGAAAAGGTGTTCGAACCCTATTTCACGACCAAGCCCATTGGTTCGGGCAGCGGATTGGGCTTAGCCCAGGCCGCGGCGTTCGCCAGGCAATCCGGTGGCGACGTGGGCATCCACAGCCAGGTGAACGTGGGAACGACGGTGCGGATGGTCCTGCCGGCGATTGCCGCGGCCCCACCCGCGCCAGCTTCGAAGGACCTGATCGCCGGCGAACGGCCTGCCGAGCACCTGGAAGTTCTGATGGTGGAAGACGATGTGCTCATTGCCTCCGTCGTCGTGCCGGCACTCGAGGGCTATGGGCACAAGGTGACACTCTGCCCGTCGGCGGACGCCGCCGTTGCCCTGCTTAAATCCGCGCAGTACTTTGACGTCCTCTTCACGGATGTCGTGATGCCCGGGACGATGACCGGCTTGGACCTAGTCGAGTGGTGCCGAATGCATCGGCCGCATCTGCCCGCCGTGGTGGCTACAGGCTATTCCGCACAGACCAGTGACGCGGTGTTTCGCAAACTGGACAAGCCCTATGCCATCAGCGATTTGGTGGCAGCTTTCCAGGATGCAGTCGATCCGGCACGACGCAACAAGGAAACGGGGCCAAGTTCGGTGCCTGTCGAGGGCGGATCCGGCCCCGGTTCCGGCTAGGCAAGGTCCGCTCGCGGCAGGCTGACCAACAAGGAAAGGGGCCTTCACCGGCAGCGAAAGTAGGAGTCCACGTGTCCCAGCGAATCGGGGTGATCGCGACCATCCGGGAGCTCGGGTTAAGAGGTGGCAGGCACCGGCCATCGGTGCAGTTCGAGGGGGCGAAGATAGTCAACGACGTGCTTATCGACTGGCACAAAAGTGACGACGCTGAAGCAGACTACGCTGGCTGGCCCGCCTAATTTGGTCTTGGTAGTCGGAACAGACCGGCGCTTTGCAGCGTGTCCGGTCCATGATTGCACTCGACGTTTGTTTGCTTCCAGTTCCGAAAGCCGACATCCACGCGCGGCTCTGGGAACTTCCGCTACCGGCCGATTCCGCCTCCCTTGAGGACGGCCCCTCGAAGTCCCACAATGCAGCCGTTCATGGTCGGTTACGAGGGGCCCGCAGGATGACTTCGCGACAACTGACAGAAGCCGAGCGATCGAAGCTCAGAGACTTGGTCCGGCGACTACGGATGGTTGCGCTACGTCCCGAAATATGCGCAGGAGTGTGGCAGGCAATCTTTGACATCGAGGCCAAGTTGGCCAGCGGCGATCCGCATTTTCGCGAAGGCCCCGAACAGACGATTGACCTTGCCGAGCGCGCACTACGAAATTCACGATCCTCTAATAGACGTCGACAATCAGTTTGAGTCGGCTGCCTCCGAACGATGAGTGCCCGCTTCTGAGCGTCCATTCAGAACTACCACTCCCGGGCCGTGAGGCGCCGGTCAGCGGCCAGCGCCTTCAATGAGCACCGCTCTTTCGGTATACCTCTGTCGAATGTCTGCTTCCGGAGTTGCTAGCACTCATCTGGCTGCGGCGGTCGCATGGGCGGGCATGTTGCGCGCCGGCGCAGGCCCGTGTTATCAATGAATCAGCGCAGCCTTTGGTGGGCAAAGCTCTAAGGCCGATCAACCCGCGGCGGGGCATGGCCTCTTAAGCTACGCTACGCAACTCAACTCCCAGCCCCACACTGTCAGGCCTTGCCAATGAGCATTCCAACAACTGCCACCGCAACTGAAGCGTTCCTAGGCTGGACGTTTCTGTTCTACGTGGGAGAGCGGAACTGGGATGGCATCGTGATGGCCAAGGCTGAAGTCGCGGAGCATGGAAAGATCGTTTGCTCCTTCACTCTCGCCAGAAAGTCGACGCGCGCCGGTGCTCAGGAGCGGCTCAAAGAGGAATGCGTCGCGTGGGTGACCTCCGCCGGAAACGCCCGCTTGGTGGACGAGCACTGATCTGCAACGGCGCGCCGCTTGCGTATCGTTGGCAGTCGTCGCGGCAGTCGCGCACGCAACGCCTGGCCCTGCGGCGCCGACCGAAGCCGACTTGAAGTCCGCGTACTGCCTGCCGATCTTCACGATGAACAAGTCCGCGCTCGAAATCCTTGAGTACGACGATGCGTCCATGGAGCGAGGGAGGCAAGCTGCTATTCGGAGGCATCCAGCGCATGGAGCGCCACTTGGAGGAAAGGTCCAAAGCAGTTGACCACGGAACTCTGCTGAGCGCATCTAGTCGCGCGCTTGCGGACTACAGGGTAATGCTGGCGGTGGCCGAGATCTGCTCGGCAAGCTGCGGCCCAGGCCCGGCGCGAGGCGACGGGGAGGCTGCCCGCTGTTCAGCGGAGTGCCAAACGGCCAAGGAAACCGGAGTGGTGGCTCGCGCTGGCCAATGTCGGGCTCTGGATTGGCTGCGCTAGCTGCCTGCTCTTCCCGCACCCTTCGGCCGCCGGCCCGCCCGCAAGAACGCCTTTACCGCCTGGGCTTCCGCCCGTCGAGCTGGCTGAGGCGCTCCCAACTGCCGGACGATCTCTCGCAACATGGGATCAACGGGCGAAGCGGTGATCCGGGACATGCCTTCCGCGAAGTTTAGACACGCCCGGTCGAAATCGCTCATCGCATCCATCACCTCGAGCAGGGCCTTGCGGTGGTTCACCGGCGCTCCAGCTCACCCACCTTTGCTCGGTTGCTCAGGTAGCGCCGAACTTGTGCGGCTGAGTGGCCGACAGCCTCAACGGCTTCGCGCAGTTGGTCCTCGCTACAGCCAAGGCTGTTGGCCCAGTCCCGTGCCTCATGCTCCTGATCAAGAGAGATCAGCTTCCGGTCGCTCCCGGTCTTGCTTGGATCGTCTGGCATACGAGTCTCCTGTTGAGTGCCCCATGTTCATCTTGAATGGCGCCGCAGGCTGACCGACAACCGCGTCATTGGTTGACAGAGAACGCCGCGGCGCGAGCTACGCTGAGGAATGGCCAGCGAGCTGTCTAAGTACCCGCCAATGCTGCTCGACGAGCGGCCACTGGACTTCCGTGCGCCTGGCTGGATCTGGGAGATCAAGTTCGACGGCTATCGCACTACAGCCATGTTCGGGAGCGGGATATGCGAGCTGCGCAGCCGCAACGGCGCGAACGCAACGGAGTGGTTCCCCGAACTCCGCAAGTCCTTGGCGGCGGTGAAGGGAGGGCCCTACATCGTCGACGGCGAGGTGTGCGTGCTGGACGTAGTCGGCCGCTCCGACTTCGACGCCTTGCAGGAGCGGGCGCGACAGCGAAAATGGTTTGAAGGCGCCAAGCCGGTCACCTATTGCGTCTTCGATCTGCTTGCCGTCGGTAGTCGCGACCTGAGCAGCCTGCCACTGATCGATCGCAAGGAGGCTCTAGTTGAGAACCTGTCGCCCGTGCCTCGATTCGTCCTGCTGGTGGGACACTTCGAGGAGCATGTCGAAGGGCTGTTCCACGAGGCCGTGCATCAGCTAGAACTGGAGGGCTTGGTGGCGAAACGCGCCGACTCGGTGTACCGCCCCGGCACCCGCTCGACAGAATGGGTGAAGGTGAAGCGAAAAGGCGCGATACCGTCCGACTGAATCAAGCGCTAGCTAGCGCCTTCCAACTTATACAAGCGCGCAGAGGATTAAGCGGGAGTTCCAAGCCACTGGGGATCGCGGGCTTCATTGACCACGCCGCGCAGCGGGCGCGGCCGTCACCACCGGGATCCGTCGCCACCACCTTGTCACCGGGCTCTAGCGGTGGCAGGTCGATGGAGGCGCCCGGATCCTCCTGCCCGCGACTGATTCTTCAAAGTCCGGCCCCGGCGCGGCCGGCGCCGGGAAGGGCGGACGCGGTCCATCAATACTGATGAAACGATGACAGATCGCCAGCGTCGATCATGACGGGCTGTCTAGGGTCCAATCGGAAACGCCGGGCAACCCGCTCCTCCAGGAAATAGATGTTTTGCTCGCATGTCTGCACCAGCGCCTCTGGGCCGCCATGGACTCCAAACGCATGGCGTAGTGCGTGGTCCGTTACCTCCGCAAGAACTCGTCGACCAACCGGTCCATCGGGGTAGACAGCGAAGCGCACGCACGCACGGTCGTAGCAGTAGATGGCGGTGGACGTCATGTCGCTTCGTGGCAAACGGCATGCCCGGACCTAGACCTCAGAGGACGAGACTGGCAGGGACGCTCAGGCTGGCGCTGGGAAGGGATGACTGCCTTTCCCTCTCGCGGACCTTTGCGCCGCTTCACTATCTTTTGACATTGACTGCTGGTTCGCTCTGACAATAAATCCGGGGAGACAGCGATCGGAGCGGGAGACGAATCGCAAGAAACTGCGCCAGAAGATTAAGCGAAAGCGACTTCGCTGGGCGGCCCTCTTCTCGCTGATTGTCTTTGCCGCAATCATGCTGTTCATCAATCTACGACAACGTCCTGTCGCCTCACTATCTCCCGCCGGATCGCGTGTAGGCGCGACTCACGCCGGGCTGTGCGGATCGGGCATGCGACTTGCCCCGTCCGCAGCACGCTGGGGCGAGCCCTGGCCCACGCGAAAACGAATCCATCCACGTTGACACGCTTGCAGGTCCTCGTCCGATAGGGCATTGAATGCCTAGAAGGCTCAATCGGTTCTCAGTTCTGCCCTCACGAGTCACCCCAGAAACCAGGAGAACCGATGAAAGCCCTGACCTACCAAGGTGCCAAGAACGTCCGCGTCGAAAGCGTCCCGGATCCGACCCTCCTGGCAAACGACGACATCATCCTGCGCGTCACCGCGACGGCGATCTGCGGGTCCGATCTTCACATCTACCGCGGCAAGATTCCAGCCATGAAGGACGGTGACGTCCTGGGCCATGAATTCATGGGCGAGGTCGTCGAAACCGGCCGCGAGGTCACAAGCCTCAATAGGGGCGACCGAGTTGTTGTTCCGTTCGTGATCGCCTGCGGCCAGTGCTTCTACTGCAACAAGTCCCTGTTCGCGGCGTGCGAGCAGACCAACGATGGCCGGGGGGCCATTCTCAACAAGAAGACCGCGACAGCAGGAGCCGGACTGTTTGGCTACAGCCATCTTTACGGCGGCTACGCCGGAGGGCAGGCCGAGTACGTGCGAGTGCCGAAGGCCAATGTCGGCCCACTGAAGATTCCGGATGTGCTCAGCGACGAACAAGTCCTGTTTCTCTCCGACATCCTGCCCACCGGCTACCAGGCAGCAGTCAACGCACAGATCGGGCCGGGCTCCAGCGTCGCGATCTTCGGAGCGGGACCGGTGGGCCTCATGACGGCGTTGTCCGCGCGCTTCCTGGGTGCAGACAAGATATTCATGATCGATCATCACCCGTATCGCCTTAGGTTTGCCGAGCAGACCTACGGCGTTGTTCCCATCAACTTTGACGAAGATGAGGATGCGGCCGAGACCATTCTCAAGGCCACTCAGAACCACGGTGTGGACGCCAGCATCGACGCGGTCGGCTTCGAGGCGAAAGGCAGCTTGGTGGAGACCACCCTCGCCACCCTGAAGCTCGAAGGCTCGAGCGGAAAGGCCTTGCGCCAGGCCATGGCAGCGACGCGCCGCGGTGGCGTCGTGAGCGTTCCGGGCGTCTACGCGGGCTTCATCCACGGGTTCCTCTTCGGAGACGCCTTCGAGAAGGGGCTGACCTTCAAGATGGGCCAGACCCATGCCCAGCAATTCATGCCCGAACTGCTGGAGCACATCGGAAACGGACGAATGAAGCCGGAGGTCATCATCTCGCACCGCATGAAACTGGCCGACGCGGCCAGGGGCTACGAGATCTTCAATGACAAGGAGGACGAGTGCAGGAAGGTCGTCCTCGTTCCGTGACCGCAGAGCGCCCGTTGGTTCTCGTAAGGCGCGCTTGCATAGGAGGTTCTCCATGACCGTGAAGCAGTTGACCGACCCGCTGCCTGTCGTCATCCCAACCGAGGCGGAAAGCCGCGCATTCGACCTTGAGAGCCAGGAAGCTGCGGCGGGGCCCGACGACGCGGGGCCGGCACCCGGTCAGCAGCGCGAGGACGAGATTCGACGCTCCGCCTACGAGCGCTACCTTCGAAGAGGGGGAGCGGCCGGAAGCGAAGTCGAGGACTGGCTTGAGGCGGAGCGCGCGTTCGACCAGAACCAACGGAAGACAGGCCAGGCGGGATGAAGATCCCCGGCGCATTCGTTGCCCGGATGCCGGGGATTTTTGTCAGTGGGCATCCGGCTTGCCCAACAAGGCTCGTCCGTCACTCGCACGGCCGATGCACCACCGCGTCTGCCTCGCATATCGCGGCCGCGCGCCGCTGGGAGAAGGCATGTCTTTTCGAAAATGCATCCGTCCAAGCGTGCCTGCGCGGTACTGCTCGGTGCGGCAGGTCTGGCCGCGGCCCAGCTGCCGCCTGGCGATGGACCGTCGCATGCCGCCACGGTTCTGCTGGAACCGTCGCCGGTGAAGTTCTCGCCGGCGCTGCTCGGGCAACTTCACCTGCCGCCTGGCTTCAAGGTCAACGTGTTCGCGAAGGACCTGCAGCACGCCCGTTGGATGCAGGTGGCGGCCAATGGCGACGTGTACCTCAGTCGCCCCAAGCAGGCGGACGTGCTGCTGCTGCGCGATAAGAACCGCGACGGCGAGGCGGACTCCCGGCAGATCGTCGCGCAGAACCTGCGAAACGTTCACGGGTTGCTGCTGAAGCTGCTGGTGGCAGCGGTGCAGGGCGACGGCCCCCTGGGCATGCCACGCGTGCTGGTGGACGACCTGCCCGACGGATCGCAGCACCCCTACCGCACGCTGACTGCGGGGCCCGACGGGGACAGCTACCTGGCGGTGGGTTCGCAGTGCAACAACTGCGTGGAGACGAATCCAGAGGCTGCGACCGTACTGCGCATGCGGCCGGACGGCAGCGCTCGCACGGTCTACGCACGCGGACTTCGCAACACGCTGGGCATGGCATTCAACCCGGTGGACCGAATCCTCTACGGTTTCGACCACGGCTCGGACGGCCGGGGGACGACGTCCCTCCTGAGGCAGTCGAAGACGGCGCGCTCGTCAACGGCGACGGGCTCGTGCTGGCCGGAACGTCGGACCTGTACGTGATCCGCAATGCGGACAACGAACTCGTCCGCCTCCAGCTCGCTGCTGACGGCCGCAGCGCCCGCATCGCGCAGCGTTTGACCGACGCACATCTGAAGTACCCCACGACCGCGGCCGTCGTGCCGACCGAATTGATGGTGGGCAACTCGCAGCTGGATCGCCAGAAGATGCCGCCGCCCCTGCTACCCCTTCGACATCGTGACCATCGATCTGCCGCGATGAGGTCAGGCGCATCCTGAGGAAGGGCGCCCGCGGGCGACGGGTCTCATCGGCTATCTTGCAGCAAATGTTGCGGCCTGTTTTGCGCGGCGGCGTTCTCGATACGCGTTCGCTTCCGGCAATCAGCCTGGGCAGCTTCCTACCGCCGAGCGCCAGTCTGCCCTGCATCCTGCAGTCTGCGGGAGCGCGTAATGCAGCATCAAGGCCAATCATTGCAACCCGGCGCAACGGACGCCAGGTCCCCGGACCGGCGCCTGAGTGCCCTCCGCTCGCTGGGTCCAGGCTTGATCACGGGCGCGGCGGACGATGATCCAAGCGGCATCGCCACATATACGCAAGCGGGCGCATCGGCGGGATATGGCCTGGGCTGGACCTTGCTCATTACCTATCCGCTCATGGCCGGGATCCAGTTGGCCAGCGCGAGGATCGGCCGCACGACAGGCATGGGACTTACCGCCGCCTTCCTCCGGATGTGGCCCAAATGGATCGTTGCCTGCGCGGTCGCCCTGCTGATCGTGGCAAACGTCATCAACCTCGGTGCCGACCTCAGTGCCATGGCAGAAGTGAGCCGCATTGGCCTTGGCGGGCCCGCGGCCCTCTACTCCCTCGGGTTCGGATTGGCATCCTTGGCCCTGCTGACCTGGCTGCCGTACAGACGCTACGTGCGCGTGCTCAAGTGGCTGACGCTCTCTCTGTTCTCCTACGTGGGCGTCGCCGCGGTCGCGCATGTGGACTGGCCCGCCGCTGCCAGGGGCGTCTTGCTGCCGAGGATGTCCTGGGACACCGAGACGATCCAGCTCGTCGTCGCACTGCTGGGGACCACCATCAGTCCCTACCTCTTCTTCTGGCAGGCGGCGGAGGAAGTGGAGGAGATCGAGAGGATTCGCAAGGACCAGCCCCTGCTTCGGGCCCCCGAACAGGCCAAGACCCAACTGCGCAGGCTGCGGATCGACACATGGGTGGGCATGGGATTTTCCAACGCCATCGCCTTTTCCATGATGCTGGCCGCCGCAGCCACGCTGCATGCCAACAGCCACTTCGACGTGCAGAGCACGGCAGAGGCGGCGCAGGCCCTTAGGCCCGTGGCAGGCAACGCAGCTTTCCTACTCTTTTCTCTCGGAATCATCGGAACGGGGCTGCTCGCGCTGCCCGTGCTGGCCGGCTCTGCCGCCTATGCGGGCGCGGAACTTTGCGGAGCAAAATGCGGGCTCGAAAAGCCGCTGCAGAAGGCGCCTTTTTTCTATGCAGTTCTCGCCGCGGCCATGCTGATCGGCATCGGCATCAGCCTCGCCGGCATCGACCCGATGAAGGCACTGATTTGGTCCGCCGTGATCAACTCCATCATGGCCGTCCCGATCATGGCGGCGGTGATGCTGGCCTCTAGCAGTCGCCGCCTGATGGGTCGATTCGTCCTGCCTTTGAAGTGGAAGGTGCTGGGATGGCTGGCCACTGCCGCAATGGCCTTGGCCTGCGGTGCCTATGGCTGGACGAGCTTTCGATGAGCCGCATCAGAGGCCTGCGCGCTTGACCAGATCGTGGGCTCCATGGCATCCACTTCCCTCACCACCGGGCGCGCCAATGGGGCCACGGTCCTCTTGATCACTGACATGATCAGCGCCTGGGATTTTCCGGACGCGGAAAAGCTGGTGCCTGGTGCCCGATCCATTGCGCCTGCCATCGCACGGCTGAAGAAGCGCTGCGACCATGCCGGCATTCCCGTCATCTATGCCAACGACAACCGGGGCCGATGGCGCTCGGACTTTGCCTTGCAGGTCCGTGCCTCCATCGAGGCTGGCGAACCTGGCACGAGCATCACCCAGGCGTTGATCCCGACGGACAACGACTACTTCATCCTCAAGCCCAGCCAGTCCGCCTTTCTCGCCACGCCGCTGGATCTGCTGCTTCGCCACCTGAAGGCTGAGCGCGTGCTGATCACGGGCGTGGCAAGCGACCAGTGCATCCTCGCGACGGCCCTGGGCGCGCGCATGAAATCCTTCGAGGTGGTCATTCCCAAGGACTGTGTTGCTACGCAGGGTGTCGCACGCAATCGCGCGGTGCTCAAGCAATTCGAGGAAGTCCACCGCATTCCGACCACTGCCTCGTCGCAAATCCGCCTTGTGCCAAGGAGACACCGGTGACAACCTCCTTCTTCGACCCGTCCACACACGGCTTTGCCCGCGTTGCCGTGGCTGTTCCACGAAATCGCGTGGCCGACCCGCAATTCAACGCGCAAGCCACCGTCGCCTTGTACCGGGACGCCGCGGCGCAGGGCGCCGTCGTCGTCGCATTCCCGGAACTGGGACTGTCCGCATACACCTGCGACGACCTATTTCACCAGAGTGCGTTGCTCGACGCTTGTGAAGAAGCTCTCCAGGAAATCTGTTCTGCTTCCGCCGGGCTCGGGCCCGTGGCCATCGTCGGCATGCCATTGCGGGTGGAGGACCGTCTTTTCAATTGCGCCGTGGCAGTGGGCGGCGGGCGGCCTCTGGCGGTGTGGCCCAAGTCGTTTCTGCCCAACTATGCAGAGTTCTACGAGGCCCGCCAATTCAGCGCTGCCGCAAGTGCCACCTGCGAGAGCGTCAACCTTTGCGGCCACCAGATCCCCTTTGGCACGCGTGTGATCCTGCAGTCGCGCCAGATGCCTCTTCTGAAGCTGCATGTGGAGATCTGCGAAGACGTCTGGGTCCCCATTCCCCCTTCGAGTCACGCCGCTTTGGCCGGCGCCACCTTGCTCGTCAATTTGTCTGCCTCGAACATCATCATCGCCAAGTCCGAGTATCGCCACCGCCTGGTCAGCCTGCATTCCGCCCGCTGCCTGGCGGCCTACCTGTACTCTTCCGCCGGCATCGGCGAGTCCACGACCGACCTGGCCTGGGACGGCCAGGCGCTCATCTACGAAAGTGGGGATCTCCTCGCCCAGAGCGAGCGCTTCGTCAACCGATCGCACCTGATCCTGGCCGACGTGGACCTGGAGCGGCTTGCGCACGAGCGCATGCGCCAGACCTCCTTTGGCGACTCGGTTCAGCACCACCGCAACCTGTTGCAGACGTGGACCACCATTCCCTTCGAGACTGCCCCGCCGGCCCCACGGCAGTCGCTGGAATTGCTGCGCCCGCTGGAGCGCTTTCCGTACGTGCCTGCAGACGCGTCAACGCGTGACGAGCGATGCATGGAGGTGTTCAACATCCAGGTCCAGTCTCTGGTACAGCGACTGGATGCCACGGGGATCCGCAAGATGGTGATCGGCATCTCCGGCGGCCTCGATTCGACTCACGCCTTGCTGGTGTGTGCCCGGGCGGCAGATCGGCTGGGGCTGCCGCGAGCCAGCATTCTTGGCTTCACCATGCCCGGGTTCGCGACCTCGCAGCGCACGCGCGGCCAGGCGTGGCAGCTGATGCAGGCGATCGGCTGCTCTTCCAGGGAGATTGACATCCGGCCAAGCTGCCAGCAGATGCTGGCCGACCTCGAGCATCCCTTCTCGCGAGGCGAGCCGGTCTACGACGTCACTTTCGAGAACGTGCAGGCGGGAGAGCGCACCAGCCATCTGTTCCGGCTGGCCAACCAGCACCAGGCGATAGTCATCGGCACGGGGGACCTGAGCGAACTGGCACTCGGATGGTGCACCTATGGCGTGGGTGACCACATGTCGCACTACAACGTCAATGCAAGCGTTCCCAAGACACTCATCCAGCACCTGGTACGCTGGGTAGCCCACCGCGACGAGGCGGACGCCAAGACGCGCACGGTGCTGGAAGCCATCCTGGAAACCGAAGTCAGTCCGGAGCTCGTGCCGGCCTCCCCCTCCTCGGACGGTGCCACGGCCGGCAAGGAGCAGCCCGGCCAAAAGACTGAGGACGTCGTGGGTCCGTACGAATTGCAGGACTTCCACCTCTACTACACCGTCCGCCATGGCTTTCGGCCGACCAAGGTGGCCTTTCTCGCCTATTCGGCGTGGCATGACGAGAAGCGTGGCACTTGGCCCGACGATCTGCGCGTCGCGCCCCACACTTACGGGTTGCCGGAGATTCGCAAGCACCTTGGAGTATTTCTGCAGCGCTTCTTTGCCACCAGCCAGTTCAAGCGCTCCTGCGTCCCCAACTCGCCCAAGGTCGGTTCAGGAGGCTCGCTGTCGCCCAGGGGAGATTGGCGCGCGCCCAGCGATTCGTCCGCCGCGGTCTGGTTGGCGAACTGGCAACGAATTCCCACCGAGGAATCGTCAGAATCGAGTAGCGACAGAGAAGCTGATTAGCGCTGCGAGGCGAATAAGCTACGGCACCGGATGCCATCGACATCGAGTGTCATCCGCGCGCCGACCAAAATCGCTCGAGACGACGCATCCGCCATGGCGTCACCCGTTTCGCCGGACGTGGAGATCCCAGATCCGCAACGATGTGCGTCAGCACCGGTCCGCGTCGCGTGCCAAGATCCTGGAAATGCCTAGTGAGAAATCTGCGCAGGCGCGATTGAACTCTGCAAGCGCCTACAACACTTCAAGTCGAGCGGCCCGATGGCTCATGAGCGACGCGTGGCGCTGGGTTCGACGGGCAACGCACACAGGGGCAGGGATTAGTCCTTGAGATCTGCCGGCACCTTTCCGCCGTTGGCAGCGACCTTGTTCATCACCTGGCGATGCAGCCACACGTTCATCGCGGCGGAGTCTGACGTATCCCCGGAGTAGTTCAGCTCTTTCGCAAGTTCCTTGCGCGAATCCAGCGAGCTGTCCAGACCCAGGAGCTTCATCAGATCGACGATGGAAGTTCGCCAGTTGAGCTTCTGCCCCGCCTTGCCCGCCATGTCATCCAACATTTTCTCCACGTCCACCTCCGACATTGCGGCAGGGGACGCGGTCGCTGTGCCGGACGTAGTCTGGGCCCCTGGCGCGGCAGGCGCAGCAGGGCCAGGGGACGCGCCCGGTGCGGGTGTGGGTGCCGCATGGGCAGACGGGAAGATCTTCCCAAGAATATTGCCGAGGATGCCCATGACGATCTCCTAGTTGGTGATGCCGCCAGCATGTGCCTGCCGCACAAACCGGTATGTCGGACAAGGGCGTGTGGTCATCCGCGCAGAAGGGCCCGGCGTTGGCCCATCAGGCAAGCTCCTTGGGCACTTTCCCTTCAATCGGCGCTGCCAGTGACCAGCACATTCATCAGTTGATGCGCTTGAAGTGGCTTTGCTACATGCGCGTCAAAGCCCGCCTCCATTGCCTGCTCACCGTCCTGAAGTCTCGAGAAGGCCGTCAGGGCAACCGCCAGGAGTCGGGGACGACTGTGGGCCTGACCCAGGCGCCGCACTTCCCGTATCAGGTCATAGCCATCCAGCCCGGGCAGGCCGACGTCGCTCACAAGACGTGCGGCCATTCCTGTGCGAGGGATGCCAGTGCGGACTCGTAGTCACTGGCCACGCGAACCTGAGCACCGGCATCCTGAAGAACGATCTGCGCCAGTTCGGCCGCATCCGGGTTGTCTTCCACCACCAACACCGAGTAGCCGGCCACCGGCGCCTGGTCCGGCGATTCGGACATGTGGTCGATAACCAGCACCGGCACGTCGCCACCTTCGACTGGCAACACCACCTCGAAGGTCGCGCCCTAACAGAGCAACTCGGCGCGCCGGATGACATGCGCGTAAGGATATTCCTACACGTCTCACCGGGACAGCACGGAGCAGTGGGAGGAATAAACGCGGGCCGGCTTCGAGGCGAAAGACACTCAGGAATTATCCGTAGGCCCGGTAGAAGACGCAGAATCCGCCGCAAAGGCCAGCTGCAATGCCTGCAGGGCGGTTCGCACAAGTTCTATCGCGTCCGCAAGTTCGGTAGCCTGAGCGTCACGACCGTCAAAGCGATCCAGCGTGAACCGCAGGCGCTCGCATGCGATCTCCCAGTTCAGCCTGGCCCGATTCTGCGCGTTCACGATTCGGTCTTCTTGGATGCATGAGGAGGAATCCATCCTACCCGCACATCGCGTTGGCGCTCACTCGCATGGCCTTCTTCTCCGACTAGTCTCCTGCGCATGGAGAACGGGAATCATTCATGGGTTCGCTAACCGTATTTCTGGTGGAAGACAACCCGTTGATCCGTGACCACCTCATTCCAGCGCTGCGGGACCTCGCTGGGGCGCAGGTGCTTGCCATAGCCGAATCGGAGCGCGAAGCGATTGACTGGCTTGCAGGGCACAAGGGCGGATGGGACCTAGCGGTTGTCGACCTGTTCTTGAAGGAGGGTACCGGACTGGGCGTGATCAACTGGACCTGCGGGCGCCTGCAGCGGCAGAAAGTGGCCGTCCTGACCAACTATGCGACGAACGAGAGTCGACGCATGTGCCGGCAAGCTGGAGCCGACGTGTTCTTCGACAAGTCCATACAGCTCGATCTCTTCTTTGAATACTGCCGGCGATTGGGGACCTCGAACGCTGGACCCGGCCACCCTTGAGACAAGAGCAACCAACTCAGCTCACTACCGCTTGTCGGAGCTGTCAACAGGCAGCGGCGATAGCTCGATCACGGCCGTGCTTCGATGAGCGACCAGAGGCAGGCCTACCCGCCGCCGATTCCGACGTTGACTTTGCCCGTGCCACCGCACGCGGACACGGGCCACCGAGGCGGGCTCCGCCAGAGCCGCCACATTAACGGCAGATCGCCTCGCCCGTTCCGGGCGTGCCGGGCGGTGCGTCGTTGCCGGGACTTCGGTGCGCCGGCGCTTGCGGAGGTTTCGTGGGCTTGCCGCCGGAGCCAGCGTGGGATGCGACAGAAGTCATAGCTTCCTTCATTGTGCGTGCAGCGCATGAGAGCAATCGGCGTTCCCGGACGGCGCGCACGAGGCGGTCCGCACCAAGATGCAACTGTCTCTGGCGTGAGGTTTCGAAGGCTTCCTACTGCGCGGGCAAGGTCCGCGCTTCATCCTCATTGGCCTCAGCCACCCAACTCATGGAGAGCCAACCGATGACCACTCGTTCTACCCCCGATGCCTGCAGCCTGTTGGATGCCGACCATCGGGCCGTGAAGAAACTGTTCAACGAATACGACGAACTGGCCGGCTCCAAGGCCAAGAATGCGATGCAGGCGCGCCGGGATCTCGCCGAACGCATCTGCATGGAATTGACGGTGCACGCTCAGATCGAGGAAGAGATCTTCTATCCTGCTGTACGGGCCGCTATCAAGGAGCAAGACCTGCTCGAGGAGGCCACGGTCGAACACGCGAGCGCAAAGGACCTGATTGCCCAGATCCAGGCCGCCTCGGAGGTGGACGAAACCTTCGACGCCAAGGTCAAGGTACTGGGCGAGTACATCGACCATCACGTCAAGGAAGAGCGAAACGAAATGTTCCCAAAGGCGCGCGCCGCCAGGAGACTTGACCTCGTAGCCCTGCGCGGGCAGCTCCAGGCGCGAAAGGAAGAATTGTTGGCCGAAATGGAAGGAGTGCCCGCCTGAGCCGGCTCGCGCCTCCTCTGCGAGCAGAGGCGCTACGGCCAAGGCAGTTGTGGGGTCCTGAGGCAACGCCGTTTGGTCGACAACTGGCTGCCCTCAGGACATTCGCCCGCTTCGGCGGGCATTTTTTCAACCCCCGACCAAGAAAACTCGAAGCTCAAGCCCTGTACGATCCGCCAAGCGTCCCATCGTCGACGCACGCGTGTTCCTCTAGCTGTTTCATCCGCAGGCAGTTGTCGCAGGTGCCGCAACGTCCTTCCGGCTCCTCCTCCTGGTACGTCGTACTCGAACCTCGGACGCAAAGCGCAAAGCTGCCCCAAGGACTAACAACGGCCAACTCCGGACCTTCCGGTAGCCTGCGCAGTTGTAACCGGCATCTGAGAACTTCCATGTCGCAACTTGTATTCGTTTTCGGAACGCTGAAGGAAGGCTTCCCCAACTTCGCGACTAACAAGGGCGCCCGAGTCGCGGGGCACTTTATGACCGTCGAACCTTATCCCCTGTACTTGGTCGGCGAGAGGTTCTCGCCTTGGCTCGTAGACGCTGCGGGAGAAGGCGAGCGAGTTGTTGGCCAAGTGTTCGAGGTTGACGAGGCCACGTTGGTGGCCATGGACGAACTGGAGCGTATTGCGGAGCCGGACGGATACCGTCGGGTGATGCTCGAAGTCGAAGCACTGCAGGACGGCCGTGAGGCGACCTGCATCGTGAATGCGTACATCAAGCCACGAGGGCAGTTCTCTGTGGAAGACGTCCGGCTCGGCCCACTGCAGGAATACACGCTCGAGCATGCGGCGCTTTACCGCAGGCGGGAGTCGACGGGCACGCGCCGTGAGAACGCGTGAGGCTACAGTCGGCCATCACGGCCCGAAGGCAGCCGAACTGCCCAGGTGCCCACGAGCAGGCCCTGCGCGATGGTGAAGCTCCAGATGCCGCCGGACAGACCGCTTGCCACGTAGCCGGCGCCCTGGCACAGCGCGCCCAGCAGCAGCGGCCACATCAGGCCGCATCGGTCGGCCAGCCGCCCCATCCAGATGCCGCCCACGCCGAAGCCGACCAGCAGCGCCGAGCGCGGGCCGGATCGCACGAGCATGCGATGGTCGAAGCGCAAGTCACCGCCTGGTACCTGCCGCCGCGCTGGCTGCCACACGAACCGCTTGCGCCCTTGGGCAAGCAGGCTTGCGCGGCTGGCCCGAGCCGCTACATTCCGGCCACCACGTCACGACCTACATTCCACTTGACCACCGCACGCCTGCTCTCCTGGCTACTGGCCATGTCCTTCGTTTCGGCCGCCGCGGCCCAGGAGCCGGCCTCGGCCTGCCGGCCGCGGACCCTGGCCTTCGGCGACAAGAGCGCCGGATGGGCGCCGGTGCCCCTGTCGAGGTTGAAGCGAGACACCGCCTACAGCGTCATGCAGGAGGACGGCCGCGCGGTGCTGCGCGCCACGGCGGACGGATCGGCTTCGCTCTACGTCGCCCGGCTCAAGCCTGCGCAGCGCACGCCCATGACCCTCGGCTGGGAGTGGATGACCGACGCGCTGGTGCCGGGCGCCGACAACCGCGAGAAGAGCAAGGAGGATGCACCGCTTCGCGTGCTGGTGGCGTTCGACGGCGATGTGGCCTCGCTGCCCGATGCCGAGCGCAAGCGCTTCAGCCGGGCCCGGAACATCGCCCGCCGCGAACTCCCCTATGCGGTGCTCATGTACATCTGGAGCGACCATGTGCCCGAGGGGACCGTGATCCCGTCCGCGCACACGAGCCAGGTGAAGATGCTGGTGGTGGCGTCGGGCCCCGGCGGCCTGGGCCGGTGGCGCTCCGTCGAGCGCGATGTGGCGCAGGACTACAAGAAGGCGTTCGGTTCGGATGCGGGGCCGGTGCTCGGGATCGCGGTCATGACGGACACGGACAACACGGGCACGCAGGCTGTCGGGAACTACACGGGTGTGCGCATCGGCTGCCCATGAGCCGTTGGGCCTGGCTGAGAGGATCATTGCGCCGCAGGTCCGCGCGTGGGCCTCGCGTCTCGGCACCGCCGTGGCGCGCGTCCGAGGGCCAAGGTGGCCGACCGGGCGTCACGTGCCTCGCGCGCGGCAGGAGCGCAGGCCTACGCCTTCGGCGGTCCGGTCCGTCGTCTCCCGGTCTGGCGGCCGGCTGCCAGCGATCCCGCCGCCGCGACCCGGAGCAGCTTCTGGAAGGTCGGGCACTCCGCATGGCTGGCTGCGGGGCAGACCGCCGCATGCCGCAGGCTCCTGCTCACGGCCTTCAGGCGCGCGATGGTCCGGTCGACTTCGTCCGCCTTTGCGGCAAGCATCCGCCGGTCGAGACTCGGCCGGCCTGCCGGAGAGAACATCGAACGTATCTCGTCGAGCGAGAAGCCCGACGATCGCGCAAGGGCGATGAGCGCCAGCTGCTCGAGCACGCCCGGCGCGAAGCGGCGCCGCAGACCGTCGCGGCCGACCGAGGCGATCAGCCCTTTCTCCTCGTAGAAGCGCAGCGTGGACGCTGCCATGCCGGAGCGCTTCGCGACCTCCGAAATATCCATGGGTGCACCCTTGACTTCAAGTGGACTTGAACTTCTATCCTGCCAGAAACAGTGAAGGAGAACCCAATGACCATGACACTCGACATGCTTGCGCGCGAATGCCGGAACCTGCTGCGGACGGACGGCTCGCCCACGGGCCGCCAGCAACTCGTCGCCCTGCTCGGCCAGGCGCTGCACGACCAAGCATTCGTCCGCGCGCAGTTCGCCGGCGGAATGCCCGAACGCAAGATCGTCTACGAGGACTGCGCCCTGGGCTTTTGCATCCTTTGCCACGAATACCGCGATGCCCGGCAAGGCGGTCCCCACGACCATGGCCCCTCCTGGGCGATCTACGGACAGGCCGAGGGCGAGACGAGGATGACGGACTTCGAGGTCTTGAAGCCCGCAGGGGCCGGCCAGCCGGGCAAGGTGCGCCGGACCCGCACCTATACGCTGCGGCCGCGGGATGTCCACCTCTACAACGAGGGCGCCGTCCATGCACCGGCCCGCAGCGGAGCCAACCGGCTGATCCGAATCGAAGGGACGAATCTGGAAAAGGTGGTGCGCGGGAGCTACGAGGAGGTGGCCGATTGATCGGCGCCGCGGCGGGGCTTGTGCGAGTGGGAGGCAGAGTTCGGGCCAGAGGCCGACCGTCGCGGATCGAGCCCAACTTGGCGAAATGGGGCCCGCCGGCCACAGCCGGCCTTTCGTCGTCGATCCACAACAGGGGCAACGGGAGCTGGTGCGCACTGACCTTTTGTCAGTCGAGAATCTGTAAACAGCGCACATCAGATTCTCGCGCAGCCGGAATATGAAGATCGACCGATTCATGCGTGGCAGCTGGCTTGTCGCTACGTCGCTGGTGCTCATTGCAGGTTGCGCCAACAATCAATATGGCTGGAATGCCAAGATGGGCACTATGGGTGCGCCAATCGAATCCATTGATTCCCAGCCGATCGATCAAACACGCGTCCGATTGGTCAAAGGAGGTGCGATTCAGTGCCCCCGGGATGCAGCCCGGCAGAAGCTTGCAGAGAAGTTCAAAGTTCAGATCTGGTTGAATCCACAAGGCGAGGTGATTGGCGCGAGGGCAATCGATGCCAAGAATGAACTCTTGATCAATGCTGCGCTGCAATCTGTGATGCAGTGGACGTTCACCCCGCTGACCACCGGCAGCAAGCCCGTGGCAGTAAGCTACATGCTGCCGGTCAACTTTCGCTGCGATTTGGTTTCGTGACCTGCAAGTCGACTGGATCGCTACGCCCATCAGGTATCGCTTCCTGAGGCAACGCGGGTGATCAACGACAGTTTGTTGGAGATCCCTGGTCAGCCACGACTGGTCAATCAGCTGGATTCGACCCAACTCGAACCACTAAACCATCAGCAGACTATCTCCCCCCTCCATGACAAGACCACTTTCAGCAGAGCGCGAACGCGAGTTTCAAGAACTCTTCGCCCTTGTTGACTTCTACTCCCAGGTCAGGAAGTCGGCCAGAACGCCTTCAAGGAGCATGGCTGAAGTGTGTGAAGGAATCATCAAGCAACACGGGAGGTCGAAGGCACTGCAGGGCTTGCGCATGGCTGCCAATGACATCGTGGAAGATTTGGCCGATGTACCACCAGCTGAAGTTGCATCACTGGATGAAGTTCTTCGCGTTGCTGGGTTCGTAACCCTGTCCGAACTCCGCCGTCGCTACTCGTCTTCGTTCAAACGAGTTGTCAAGCGCGGCCAGATTCGAGATGAAGCTGAGTACTACCTGATAAATGGCATCGTTGTTTACCAGACAAGCGACGTGGGTGCCGGGGAGCGGGCGCTGCTCCAGGGGCTGTTGGATGCCTACGAGCAGACGATTGGTCCTGCTAGCGCCTAGGCTCTCGTCACGCGACGTTTGCGCCGTAGTTCTCACACGGCCTCAGTCTGCAGCGGCCCACCCGTCGACCCTTGACGGGCCCTCAGCGGCTTTGCGTAGCGATTTCCGGGCGGGTTCGAAGCTTGGCCCGTGGCAATGCGTGAATGAGGGTGGACTTTTATTCGAACAAGAAAATCAAAATCTCAGGGCTGGAAGCGGCTTCTAATCGAACGAGCCACACACCCCCGGCGGAATCGGGGTTTTCCGCCATACGTGCTGCATGCTGATGTGTATACAGTTTCGCGTACAGAACATGTGGACACCGGTCCGCCCTCCCTCGTCATTTCTGCCAGGAGAAAAAGCCAATGACGGCTGCCGCCACCTCCCCTGAAGCCCAGACGGGCGTCCACCCGGTCGACCAGCGCCTGCCCATGGGCAAGCTGACGGCCCTGGGCCTGCAGCACGTGCTGGTGATGTATGCCGGCGCGGTGGCCGTGCCGCTCATCGTGGGCCGCGCGCTCAAGCTCAGCCCGCAAGAGGTCGCGCTGCTGATCTCCGCCGACCTCTTCTGCTGCGGCATCGCCACGCTGATCCAGTCGATGGGCGCAACGCAATGGTTCGGCATCAAGCTGCCGGTGATGATGGGCGTGACCTTCGCCTCGGTGGCCCCCATGGTGGCCATCGCCAACGCCAACGGTGGCCATGGCGGGGCGCAGCTGCTCTTCGGCTCCATCATCGGCGCGGGCATCATCTCGATCCTGATCGCGCCCCTGGTCAGCCGCATGCTGCGCTTCTTCCCGCCGGTGGTCACCGGCACCATCATCCTGGTGATCGGCGTGAGCCTGATGCGCGTGGGCATCAACTGGATCTTCGGCAACCCGGTGGGCCCCACGGCCCCCGCGCTGGTGGACCCGGTCTACGCCAAGTGGCTGGCCGACGTGACCTCGCCGGGCTCGGCGCTGCCGCCGATCCCCAAGGGCCTGGCCATCGTGCCCTCGGTGCCCAATCCCAAGTACGCCGACCTCACCGGCCTGGGCATCTCGGCGCTGGTGCTGGTGTCCATCCTGCTGATCGTGAAGTACGCCAAGGGCTTCGTCGCCAACATCTCGGTGCTGCTGGGCATCGTGATCGGCGGCGTGGTGTCGGCCGTGATGGGCCTCATGACCTTCGAGAAGGTGGCGCGCGCAGACTGGTTCGACGTGGTGCTGCCCTTCCACTTCGGCATGCCGCAGTTCGACCCCATCCTGATCCTCACCATGACGCTGATCATGATCGTGGTGATGATCGAATCCACCGGCATGTTCCTGGCCCTGGGCGAGATGACCGAGCGCAAGGTGAGCCAGCAGGACCTGGCGCGCGGCCTGCGCACCGACGGCCTGGGCACGCTGATCGGCGGCGTGTTCAACACCTTCCCCTACACCAGCTTCTCGCAGAACGTGGGCCTGGTCGCTGTCACCGGCATCAAGAGCCGCTATGTCTGCGTGGCCGGCGGCGTGATCCTGATCGTGCTGGGCCTGCTGCCCAAGATGGCGGCGCTTGTCGAGTCGCTGCCCACCGTGGTGCTGGGCGGCGCGGGCCTGGTGATGTTCGGCATGGTGGCCGCCACCGGCATCCGCATCCTGGCCGGCGTGGACTTCAAGACCAACCGCAACAACCCGATGATCGTGGCGGTGTCCATCGGCATCGGCATGATTCCGCTCATCGCACCCAACTTCAAGCAGTGGATGCCGCATTCGATCCACTCGCTGGTGGAGTCGGGCATCCTGCTGGCCTCGGTGGCAGCGGTGCTGCTGAACCTCTTCCTCAACGGCGCCAAGCACGACGAGGCGGCCATGATCGCGGCGGCCAAGCAGGCCGAGGCGCATTGACTTCACGCGCCATGCCCGCCCTTGCATCGCCCTCGCGCCGGCACCTGCTGGCCGGCGCCATCGCCCTGCCCCTGCTGGCCGCCTGCGGCGCCGCCGGCCGTGGCTCCCGGCCGCTGAAGGTGTCGGCCCTCTTCGCCGGCAACGTGCGCGACCAGGGCTTCATGGAAGCCGGCTGGCGCGGCCTGCAGCGCGCCGAGACCGAACTGGGCGTGCAGACCCGCTACATCGACGGCATCCCGCCGCAGAAGGCGCAACTGGTGCAGGCGTTGGAGGAACTGGCCAAGGGCCAGCCCGACCTGGTGGTGGCCCACGGCGGCCAGAACAACGAAGCCTGCGCCGAGGTGGCCGCGCGCCATCCGGGCACGCGCTTCATCGTGACGCAGGGCGCGGTGCGCGGCCCGAACCTGGCCAGCTACGACGTGCTGCAGGAAGAGTCGGCCTACCTGGCCGGCGTGCTGGCCGCGTCCACCACGCGCACCGGCGTGGTCGGCCACATGTCAGGCATCCGCGTGGTGCCGGGCCTCAAGGGCCGGGCCGCCTACGCGGCCGGCGTGCGCGACACCGATGCCAGGGTGCGCCTGCTGACCAATTTCTCCGGCAACCAGGACGACAACGCGCTGTCGCGCAGGGTCGCGCTGGCGCAAGCGCAGGGCGGCGCCGACGTGATCTTCACCATGCTCAATGCAGGGCGCGATGGCGTCACGCAGGTTTGCCGCGAACAGGGTCGCCGCCAGATCGGCAACGTCGGGGACTGGGTGGCGCGCGATCCCAAGGTCTTCATCGGCTCGGCCATCGCCGATGTCAGCGTGGGTGTGTTCGAGTCCGTGCGCGACCTGCAGGGCGGCCGCTTTCCCGCCAACGAGATCCATCGCATCGGCCTGGCGCAACGCGAGGCCGTGCGCCTCACGATGGCGCCCGATGTTCCCGCGGATGTCCGTGGCCGCATCGAACGCGTCGCAGCCGATATCGCGAGTGGCCGGTTGCATGTGCCGACCACCTTCGACGGGCCCGAGTTCGCGACGCCCCCCTGAGCCCCGCGGGGCGACTAGCTGGCTGCCGGCGCGTGCCGCCGTATCTCGCTGCGCAGCGCGGCCTGCCCCGAGGCCAGCGCCTCTTCATAGCTGTCGGCCGGATCGGGCGCCACGCGCAGCACGCGCGGATTGCCGCCCTGGTTATCCGTGAGCAGCAGGCGCCACACAAACGAGCCCGGCGCGGGCTCGACGACGAGGAGTTCGATGGGCTGTGTCATGAACCCAAGATGGACGCTCGCGCCACGACTGTCTGTAGGACGACGCCCATCCTGTCTTTCGACTGAATGACAGGCGCCTGCGGCGCGTCACTCGTCCAGGAATCCACCCCGGTAGAAGCTCCAGGCCGTGCCGTCGTGCAGGTAGAAATGGCCGTCGGCGCAGAAGTCCTTGCCCGGGAAATATTCGCGGTACGCCTTGGGCACGAGCCGCTCGAGTTGCTCGTCGCTCAGCTCCTCGAACTCCTCGGGCGTGATGGGCTGGCCCACGCGCAGGCGGCGGCGCGGTGTCGGATCGTCGTCAAGCATGGTGTTTGAAGCAGCCCTTGGTGTGGTCGTCCACCATGCCTACCGCCTGCATCCAGGCATAGACGATGGTGGGGCCCACGAACTTGAAGCCGCGCTTCTTCAGCGCCTTGGAGATGGCCTGCGACAGCTCGGTGGTGGCTGGCACCGTGTGGCCATTGCCGCGAAGCACCTTGCCGCCGGTGAAGGACCAGCAGTAGGCGGCGAAGTCCTCGCCATCGGCCTGCATCTGGTTGTAGATCTTCGCGCCCTGGATGGTGGCCTCGATCTTGGCGCGCGAGCGGATGATGCCCGGGTCTTCCAGCAGCCGCAGCACGTCCTTCTCGTCCATGCTCGCCACCTTCGCCGGGTCGAAGCCGTGGAAGGCCCGGCGGAAGGCCTCGCGCTTCTTCAGCACGGTGATCCACGACAGGCCCGCCTGGAAGCCCTCGAGCATCAGGCATTCCCACAAGGCGCGCGGGTCGTGCTCGGGCACGCCCCATTCCTCGTCGTGGTAGGCCTGCATCAGCGCATCGCTGCCGGCCCAGGCGCAGCGCCGCAGCGCGCTGGCCTCAGGCATCGGCCGGCTTCGCCTGCAGCATGGCGGCCATCTTCTGGTGGATGAGGTTCACGGCCTTGAGCGGGCGCAGCATGACCTTGAAGTCGGTGATCTCGCCCTGGTCGTTCCAGCGGATCATGTCGATGCCGTTGACGTGGATGCCATCGAGCTCGAGCTCGAACTCCAGCACCGCATCGCGGCCCTGGCGGACCTCGCGGACGTAGCGGAAGCTCTCGTTGCCCAGCACCTGCAGCGCGGCCGCGAGGTAGGCCTTGGTGATGGCCCGGCCCGACTGCGGCGTGTGGACCACCGGCGAATGGAAGACCGCGTCCGGTGCCAGCAGTGCGTCCAGCGCCTTCAGTTCGCGCGTCTTCACCAGGCGGTGCCAGGTGTGGATGGGATCGTCGGATGTCGTCTCGCTCATCGATGGCCTCTTGTGGTCACTCGTTCATCAGGGCTTGCAGTTGCCGCCCACGCTCACCGTGCCGTCCTTGCACTCGGTGATGATCTGCGGGCCGCGGGTGCCCGGCCGGGGTGCGGATGGCGCGGTGGCCGAGCCGGTGCGCTCGTACATGATCTTCTTCGTGCCCAGCTCGCAGCTGCCGACCACGCGGCCCGCGGCCGGGGCATCGGCCTCCACGACGCTCAGGACGAAATCGTTGACGCCCGTCGCGCGCACCTTGGCGTCGATCTGCGCCTTGATGGCATCGCAACCCGCGCCCTGCGCATGGACGGCGGCGCTCCAGGCGAGGAGCAGCGCGGCTGCCGGGAAAGTGGCAATGGTCTTCATGCCTTGGACTGTAATGCCCTGCGCTTGCGCACCAGCGCATACAGCATGATCGCCACCACCACCAGGTTGGCCAGAAGCATGCCGGCGTGCAGCAGCGTGCGGTGCTCCAGCAGGCCGGCGATCTCGAAGGGCAGGTAGATCGCGCCACTGAGCGCGGCCAGCATCTCGGCCCAGCCGCGCGCGAACAGCAGCCCGTAGGCCTCGACGAAGCGCAGCGCCGAGTAGCAGGCCGCGCCCGCGGCCAGCACGACGAGCCGGGTGTTCTGCAGGTCGCTGGCCGCGTCCAGGAAGATGTGCGGGTACCTGGAGGCCGGGTTGAGGTGCGCATGCTCCAGCAGCGACAGCGCCACGTCGTAGACGCCCTTGTGCCGCAGCGCGATCACGCCCGTGCCTACCAGCAGCACGAGCACCCCCTTGAAGGCCTCGAAGAGCGCCACCAGCCGGACGGCGCTGTCGACCGCTGCGCTGCGCATGCAGCGCCTCAGATCATCGCCAGCGGGCGCTTGCGGCCCGGCGGCGGATGCAGGCGGTCGATCTCGGCCAGCACCTCGGCGCCCAGCTCGAGCTGCGCCGCCGCCAGGTTCTGCTCCAGGTGCGCCTTGCGCGCGGTCTTCGGGATGGCCACCACGCCGGGCCGCGACAGCACCCACGCCAGCGCCAGCTGCGCAGCGCTCACGCCAAGCCCCTTGGCGATCTTCGCGAGGCCGGCGTCGCGCATCACCGCGCCCTGGTCGACCGGGCTGTAGGCCATGAGCGGCATCGCGCGCGCCTGCTGCCAGGGCAGCAGGCTGTACTCGGGCCCGCGCTCGCTGACCGAGAAGTAGACCTGGTTCACCACGCAGTCCAGCCGGTCTTCGCCGCCGCAAGCGCCGACCAGCTCCTCCATGTCGTCGGTGTCGAGGTTGCTCACGCCCCAGTGGCGGATGCGGCCTGCCGCGACCAGGGCCCGCATGCCGTCCACGGTTTCCTTCAGCGTGAACTCGCCGCGCCAGTGCAGGAGATAGAGATCGAGGTAGTCCAGGCCCAGCCGCTCCAGGCTGCAGGCGCAGGCGGCGGGAAGCCCCTCGCGGCCGGCGTTGTGCGGGTATGCCTTGCTGACCACGAAGAGCTCCTCGCGCTCGACGTCGCCGGCGCGCACTGCCTGCTTGATCGCCTCGCCCACCAGTTCCTCCGCGCCGCCCTCGCCGTACATCTCGGCCGTGTCGATGAGCCTGTAACCCATGGCGATGCCGGCGCGCAGCGCGGCCAGCTCGTTCGCATGCTGGCCGCGGTCCTCGCCCATGCGCCAGGTGCCCATGCCGAGCACCGGAATGCGGGCCTGGCTGCCGCGCAGTTCAATGGATTTCATGGCGCGCCATCGTAGACGAGCACGGGCGCTCACGCACGGCTTTCCCGGGACCTGCCCTCGGAGCAGCCGGACCATTAACTCCGATAATCCGATTTTAAGAACACAGGACCGGCCATGCCCAACTTCCAGCCCGACAGCTTCCACGGCATCCACGCCATCGCCTACGCGCTGTTCGACGCGAACGAGAAGCTCGATCGCGCCGCCATGCGCCGCCAGGTCGAGCTGAGCCTGGCCTGCGGCGTCCACGGCATGGCCGCGCTGGGCCTGGCCACGGAGGTCTCCAAGCTCACCGAATCCGAGCGGCGGACCGTGATGGACTGGGTGGCCGAGGACACGGCCGGCCGCGTCCCGCTGGCCCTGACCATCTTCGGCTCGTCCGTGGCCGAGCAGATGGCGCAGGTGCGGCATGCCGAGTCGGTGGGCGCCGACTGGGTGATCCTGCAGCCGCCGGCGGCGGGCAGCTTCGGCGCGGCCGAGTACATCCGCTTCTTCGGCCGCGTGGCCGGATCGACGGCGCTGCCGGTGGCGATCCAGAACGCACCGGCCTTCTTCGGCCGCGGCCTCACGGCCGACGAGATCCGCGAGCTGGTCACGCAGCATCCCAACATCCGGATGATCAAGGGCGAGGGCCCGGTGGTGGACATCTGCGCGCTCGTCGAGCGCACCGACGGCCGCGTGCCCGTGTTCAACGGCCGCGGCGGGCTGGAGCTGGTGGACAACCTGCGCGCCGGCTGCCGCGGGATGATCCTCGCGCCCGACTGCATCGACTACGCGGTGCGCGCCTACGAGGCCTTCCGCTGCGGCGACGAGGCGCAGGCCGAGCGCGAGTACCAGGCCATGCTGCCGGCGGTTGTCTTCGTCATGCAGGGCATCGAGAACCTCCTGTGCTACGGCAAGCGCCTGTTCGCGGCGCGCGCGGGCCTGTCCGTGCATGACCGTTCGCCTGCCATGCGCCCCAACGATACGGGCCTGGCCATGGTGCAGCGCTTCGCGCAGGCGCTGGGTCCGCTCGCCCGGGAGGCGCAGTGATGGGCAAGCCCTACGCAGGCGCCCCCGGCGAGCGCGGCCTGCCCGCGCAGATCGCCGGCCGCATCGGCCGGCGCATCATCCAGGGCGAGCTCAAGCCCGGCGACACCCTGCCCAAGGAACTGGACCTGCTGGCCGAGCTGCAGGTCAGCCGCAGCTCGCTGCGGGAGGCCTTCGCACTCCTGTCGAGCAACGGCTTCATCGAGGCGAAGCAGCGCATCGGCACCCGCGTGCGCCCGCCCGAGCGCTGGAACACGCTGGACCCGATGGTGATCGGCTGGCACAGCGAATCCGGCGACCCGGCGGCGCTCGCGCAGGAGCTGTTCGAGATCCGCTTCGCGGTCGAGCCCCTGGCTGCGCGGCTGGCCGCGCAGCGCGCCCGGCCGGGGGACATCGCGCGCATCCGCACCGCGCTGCAGGCCATGGGCGAGGACCAACGGAACCCGACGCGCGCCATGCAGGCCGACGTCGACTTCCACATGCAGGTGATCGCCGCCGCCCACAACCGCTTCCTGATGCCGGTGGGCTCGGTGATCCGCGCGGCGCTGGAGATCAGCGTACCCAGGACCTTCGAGAAGTTCGGCGGCATGTCGCGTTCCATGGCCATGCATGCGGACATTGCCCGCGCCATCGAGCAGAGCAGGCCCGAGGCGGCCGCGCGCGCCGCCACGCGCCTGCTGGAAGATACCTACCAGCGCAACTTCGCCTAGGGAGACCCGATTGCGCAAGCCGTCCAGGACCGCACTCTTCGCCGCAGCGAAGGCCTGGGATGCAGCCGGCGTGGCGGCCATCCTGTCCGCCGCACCCGAACTGGTCCACGCCACCGACCCGCAAGGCCGCGCCGCGCTCCACCTGGCGTGCTCGGTCCGGCCTGGAGGCCCCGCGCTCGCGGAGCCGCACGGAATCGGGACGGCAAGCGCGCTCCTGCAGGCCGGGGCCGCGCTCGAAGGCGAGGTGCCCATGGCCGAAGACGAGGGCGACTTCCGCGCCACGCCCCTCTGGTACGCGGTGGCGCGCGGCGAGAACCTGCGGCTGGCCGAATTCCTCCTCGCACGGGGCGCGAATGCAAGCGACTCGCTGTGGGCGGCGGTCTGGCGCGACGACGAGGCGATGTGCCGGGCCTTGCTCGAGGCCAGGCCCGAGCTCGACCTGCGCGCGCACGGCGAAACCCCCATCTTCTACGCGGCCAGGCTCCAGCGGCTCAAGACGCTGGCGCTCCTGATCGAAGCGGGCGCCAATCCCCGCATTGCCGACGCACAGGGGCGCGACGCGGTCCATATCGCTCGCGCGCGGCGCCTGCCAGCGGACCTCGTCGAGCGTCTGCGGCAGGCCGGCACCGGGCGATAGCCCGCGCCCGCCCGTCAGCGCGGCGGCATCAGGTACAGCGTCATCGCGAAGATCAGGTAGACCATCAGCAGCAGCGCCCCCGGGAACTAGGCCGAGCGGCCGCCGCTGGTGACGAAGACGGCCGACAGCGTCGCGATGAGCAGCATCACCACGGCCCCCGGCCAGAACTCCAGGCTCATGGGCGCCGGCCCGACGAAGTAGCTCATCAGCACCAGCGCGGGCGCCACGAACAGCGCGATCTGCGAGGCGCTGCCCAGGGCAATGCCCACGCTGAGGTCCAGCCGGTCCTTGCGCGCACCGGAGAAGGCCAGACCAGCGGCACGAACACCAGGAGCAAGAGCAAGGGGCTCCGTCGGATTTCCCGCAGCAACGATGCCATGGCACCACACTCCTTCCATCCTTCGGGCGGAAGTCTATTGCCAGCGTGCCGCCGTGTGACGATCATCCGCCCCAAACAGGTCGCGAGGAGAGAGTCGCATGCTTCAGGAAACCGCTCCTGCCCACGAAGCCCGCGGGCCGGTCCTCGATCCGGTGGACCGCATTTCCGAACTGATCTTCGGCTTGCTGATGGCCTTGAGCTTCACCGGCGCGATATCGGTGGCCGAGGCCGGGCAGGCGGAGATCCGCGAGATGTTCATCGCCGCCGTCGGCTGCAACCTCGCGTGGGGCATCGTCGACGCGGTCATGTACCTGGTGCGCACGGCCACGGCGCGAGGCAAGTCGCTCTCGCTGGTGCACGCGGTCCGGGCCGCGGGTGCCGATGCGCCCGGCGGACGGGCCCTGATCGAGCGCTCGCTCACGCGGGTGGTCTCCAGCCTGGTCTCGCCTGCGGAACTGGAGGCCATGCGCATGCGCATGCTCGCCCTGCCCTCGGTGCCCGCACGCCCCTCGCTCGGCTGGAACGACCTGCTCGCGGCGCTGGCGGTGTTCCTGCTGGTGGTGATCGCCACCTTCCCGGTCGTCATCCCCTTCGCGTTGATGGACGACGTCGGGCTGGCCAAGACTGCCTCGCGCGTGGTCGCGCTGGCCATGCTCTTCTTGGGCGGCTTCACGCTGGGGCACTACGCAGGCTACGGCGGCTGGCGCGCCGGCATCAAGATGGTGGTGCTGGGCACGCTGCTGGTGGGCGCCATCCACGCGCTGGGCGGATGAAGGACACCATGCGCAAGCTCGTCACCGGGGTGCTGGCGGCCACCCTCGCCACGGTCGCCATGGCCGCCGAAGACCCGCCCGCGAAGGACGCCTGGGCCTTCGCCGCCACGGTCTACCCCACCTCCATCCGCAACGGCGACCGCTACACCTCGGCCATCGTCACGGCGGACCGGGGTGCGCTGCACCTGGAAGGCCGCTACAACTACGAGTCGGTGGGCGCCCGCTCGGCCTTCGTCGGCTGGAACTTCTCCGGCAGCGCCGGCGATTCGCTGAGCTGGGAGCTGACGCCGCTGGTGGGCGGCGCCTGGGGCACCACCGATGCCTTCGTGCCGGGCCTGGAGGCCAGCGTGGCCTGGGGCCCCGTGGATTTCTACACCGAGATCGAATACGTGCGGCCCGACGACCACAGCAGCCGCTACCTCTACGCGTGGAACGAACTGGGCTTCAAGCCCGTCTCCTGGCTGCGCCTGGGCGCGGCCGTCCAGCGCACACGCGCCTACGGAGGCGACCGCAACGTCCAGGTCGGCCCCTTCGCGCAGCTCACCTGGGAGCGCTTCACGCTCGGCGGCTACTGGTTCAACCCCGGCGCGTCGGACCAGGTGGTGGTGATGTCGCTGGGCATCGCCTTCTGAGAGCCCCAGTGAACGCAGGGTAGTCAGCCCTTGAGATGCGCCAGCACCAGCATGCGCAGCACGTGCAGCTTTCCCGAGAAGAAATGGTCCGCGCCCGGCACCACGACCACCGGCTGCAGCGCCGGCCGGGCCCAGTCCATCACCGCCGCGAGCGGCACGCGTTCGTCGGCTTCGCCATGCACCACCAGTGCATCGGCCAGCGGCGCCTGCGGCGTGTCGTAGCGGCGGCCGTTCTCCAGCTCGCCGAAAGGCATGCCGGCCAGGCACACCCGCCAGGCCGGCGTGCCGGCGTCGGCCAGCGCCCTCGCCGCCCTGGCCTGCACGAAGGCACCGAAGGAGAAACCGACCAGGGCCAGTTGCAACTCGGGCCGCGCGGCCACCAGCAGGCGCCGCAGGGCCAGCATGTCCTCGGTCTCGCCGCTGCCTTCGTCGTGGCTGCCGCCGCTGCGGCCCACGCCGCGGAAGTTGGGGCGAAGCACCAGCCAACCGTCCTGCGCCAGCGCGCGGGCGAGGAAGTGCGGCACCTTGTGCATTGCGCTGCCGCCCATCTTCGGGTGCGGATGGCACACGATGGCCATGCCGCGCGGCGGCTGTTGCGGCAGGTCGAGCAGCAGGTCGATCGGGCCCGCGGGCCCGTCGACCAGTTGGGCGCCCGCAAGGGAAAGTTCGAGGCTGCCAGTCATCCGGATGGATGCTACGACGCCGGCGAACCTGACCCTGCCGGCGGGGGACTACACGAGCACGCGGCGCCGACCTACATTCCCGGGGCCGCGACCGCGTAACTTCTTCCGACCCCCCGCAAGCCACAATGAAGAACCTCGAGCCCCTCATCGGCACCATGGACGACGCGGACTATCGCCTGATCGTGGAGTCGATGCAGGACTACGCGATCTTCATGCTCGACCCGAGCGGCGTGATCATGAGCTGGAACCCCGGCGCCGAGCGCCTCAAGGGCTATGCGGCCCAGGAAATCATCGGCCGCCACTTCTCCCAGTTCTACCCGCCCGAGCTGCTGGCCAAGGACTGGCCGCGGCGTGCGCTTTCCGCCGCCCGCAAGGAGGGCAAGTACGAGGAAGAAGGCTGGCGCATGCGCAAGGACGGCACGCGCTTCTGGGCCCACGTGCTCATCACGCGGCTGGACCTGCCGGACGGCACCCTGCGCGGCTTCTCCAAGATCACCCGCGACCTCACCGAACGCCAGATGGAGCAGGAGCGCCTGCGCGCCAGCGAGGAGCGCTTCCGCCTGATGGTGGAGACGGTGAAGGACTACGCGATCTTCATGCTCGACCCCGGCGGCTTCATCGTGAGCTGGAATGCCGGCGCCCGCGCCGCCAAGGGCTACGAGGCCTCGGAGATCATCGGCAAGCATTTCTCCGTCTTCTACCCACCCGAGGTCGCCGCCACCGGCTTCCCGGACAGGGAGCTGAAGGAGGCGACCCAGCTCGGACGCTTCGAGGACGAAGGCTGGCGCGTGCGGAAGGACGGCAGCCGCTTCTGGGCCAGCGTGGTGATCACCGCCATCCGCGATGCCACCGGCCAGCTGCGCGGCTTCTCCAAGGTGACGCGCGACCTGACGGAGCGGCGCAAGATGTCGCAGCTGGAGGACGAGAGCCGGCGCATCAACAACTTCCTGGCGGTGCTCGGCCACGAGCTGCGCAATCCGCTCGCGCCCATCGCCAACGCGGCCGAGGTGCTCAACCGGCGCGAGCAGTCGCCGGCCATCCAGCGCCTCTCGCAGATCATGCTGCGCCAGGTCCGGCAGATCACGCGCCTGGTGGACGACCTGCTGGACGTGGGCCGCACCACCGCCGGCAAGATCCGGCTGGAGAGCCGGCCCGTGGCGCTCGCCGACGTGGTGGACGACGCCATGGAGGCCGCGCGCCCTGCGGCCGTGGCCAAGTCGCATTCGGTGGCCCTGGTCGGCGATGGCTCCGCTCCATGGATCCAGGGCGATCGCGCGCGCATGGTGCAGGTGGTGGTCAACCTGCTGAACAACGCCATCAAGTTCACCGCGCCCAACGGCGTCATCGCGCTGTCGATCACCAGCGAAGCGGAGGACGCGGTGATCAGCGTGCGCGACAACGGCCCCGGCATCTCCGCGGCCGCCCTGCCCCGCATCTTCGAGATGTTCCAGCAGGGCGACGAGCGCGCCCGCGCGCTCGGTGGCCTGGGCCTGGGCCTCACGCTGGTGCGCCAGCTGGTGCAGATGCACGGCGGCGAGGTCAGCGCGCGCAGCACGGGCATCGCCGGCGAAGGCAGCGAGTTCGTCGTGCGGTTGCCGCGCATCGCGCAGCCGGTGGTCATCGGCAGCTCCAGCGAGGATGTCAAGCGCGTGCTCATCGTCGACGACGAATCGGACTCGGCCGAGACGCTGTCGCTGCTGGTGGAAGCCATGGGCTTCGAGCCCTTCAGCGTGGGCGACGGCTTTCGCGCGCTGGAGGCGATCAAGTCCAGGCATCCGCACGTGGTGCTGCTGGACTTCGGGCTGCCCGGCATCTCCGGCCTGGAGGTGGCGCGGCGCCTGCGCATGGAGGTGGCCGACCCGCCTCCGCTCGTGGCCGTGACCGGGCACGGGCAGACCTCGGACCGGCAGGCCAGCCTCGACGCGGGCTTCTACGCGCACCTGTCCAAGCCCGTGGACGCGAGCGAGCTGCAGCGCATCCTCGAGAAGCTGCTGGGCTAGCGCACCAGCCTTGCGCGCCGACTACGCGAAGAGCGCGCGGCGTCTGACTTCCGGCCTGGCCGAAGCTTGCTACGTTGGGACGCCTCCCCACGAAAGCGAGCCATGAATCCAGATTCCACAACCCGCGGCTGCCGCGGCGGCGCGCCGATGTCGCGGCGTGACCTGCTCGCGGCAGGCGCGGCTTCGGCCACGGCCGTGGCCGTGCCCGCGACGGCCCATGCGCAGGCTGCATCCCCGGCGACTCCAGCCACCGCCAACGGTGCCGGCGCGATCCCCAGGGCGACCGTGTCGCTGGTGGTCAACGGCACCCGCCACCGGCTGGAGCTGGACACCCGCACCACGCTGCTCGACACCCTGCGCGAGCACCTGCACCTCACCGGCACGAAGAAGGGCTGCGACCACGGGCAATGCGGCGCCTGCACGGTCATCCTGGAGGGCCGCCGCATCAATTCCTGCCTCACCCTCGCAGTGATGCACGAGGGCGCCAGCGTGACCACCATCGAAGGGCTGGGCACGCCGCAGCGCCTGCATCCGATGCAGGCGGCCTTCGTCAAGCACGACGGCTATCAGTGCGGCTACTGCACGCCGGGGCAGATCTGCTCGGCGGTGGCGGTGCTCGGCGAGATCCAGGCAGGCATTCCCAGTCACGTGAGCGCCGACCTCAACGCCCGTCCGCTGCTCTCGGTCGAGGAACTGCGCGAGCGAATGAGCGGCAACATCTGCCGCTGCGGCGCCTACTCGAACATCGTCGAGGCCATCACCGAGGTGGCGCAGGGGAGCCGCACATGATCCCCTTCGCCTACCAGCGGGCGCGCACGCCCGCCGAGGCTGCGGCAGCCGTCGCCCGCAACCCCAACGCGCGCTTCATCGCCGGCGGCACCAACCTGCTGGACCTGATGAAGCTGCAGATCGAGACGCCCACGCAGCTGGTGGACGTGAACGGCCTGGCCCTCGACAGGATCGAGGCCACCTCCGAGGGCGGCCTGCGCATCGGCGCGCTGGTGCGCAACACCGACCTGGCGGCCGACGAGCGCGTGCGGCGCGACTACGGCGTGCTCTCGCGCGCGCTGCTGGCCGGCGCCTCGGGCCAGCTGCGCAACCGCGCGACCACCGCGGGCAACCTGCTGCAGCGCACCCGCTGCCCCTACTTCTACGACACGCGCCAACCCTGCAACAAGCGCCAGCCCGGCACCGGCTGCGGCGCGCTGGGCGGCTTCAGCCGGCAGAACGCGGTGATCGGCGGCAGCCAGGCCTGCATCGCCACGCACCCCAGCGACATGGCGGTGGCCATGCGCGCACTCGACGCCACCGTGGAGACGGTGCAGCCCAGCGGGCAGATGCGCCGCATCCCCATCGCCGACTTCCACAAGCTGCCCGGCAACACGCCGCAGGTGGAGACCACGCTGAACCACGGCGAGCTGATCACCTCGGTGCTGCTGCCCCCGCCGGTGGGCGGCGTGCAGCTCTACCAGAAGGTGCGCGACCGCGCCTCCTACGCCTTCGCGCTCGTGTCTGTGGCGGCCATCGTGCAGAAGGACGGCAGCGGCCGCGTCGCGCTGGGCGGCGTGGCGCACAAGCCCTGGCGCGACGAGGCCGCCGAGGCGCAGTTGCCGCGCGGCGCCAGGGCAGTGGCGGCCCAGCTGCTGCAGGCTGCGCAGCCCACGCCGGAGAACGCCTTCAAGGTGCAGCTGGCCGAGCGCACGCTGCAGTCCGTCCTCCATCAGGCCAGGGGCTGACATGAAGTTCGACACCCCTGCCACCACCAACCCGATCGACCGGCAAAAGGTGATCGGCCGGCCGACCCCGCGCATCGACGGGCCGCTGAAGACCACGGGCACCGCCCGCTATGCCTACGAGTACCACGACGAGGTGCCGGGCGCCCCGGCCTACGGCGTGGTGATCGGCGCCGCGATCCCCAAGGGCCGCATCGTCTCCATGGACCTGAAGGCCGCGCAGGCTGCGCCCGGGGTGCTCACCATCGTCACTGCGGAGAGCGCCGGCAAGCTGGGCAAGGGCAAGTTCAACACCGCGCGCATGCTCGCCGGCCCCGGCGTCGAGCACTACCACCAGGCCGTGGCGATGGTGGTGGCCCAGACCTTCGAGCAGGCCCGCGCCGCGGCCGAGCTGGTGCGGGTCGAATACGCCGCCGCCCCTGGCGCCTTCGACCTGGAGGCCGGTCGGGCCACCGCCACCGTGCCCCACGACGAGCAGCCGGCGGACACCCGCCACGGCGACTTCGCCACCGCCTTCGCCTCGGCGCCGGTGCAGCTGGACGCGACCTACACCACGCCCGACCAGGCGCACGCCATGATGGAGCCGCACGCGACCATCGCCGCCTGGGAGGGCGATCGCCTCACCGTGTGGACCGCCAACCAGATGGTGGACTGGAGCACCGGCGACCTGGCGCGCACGCTCAACCTGCAGAAGAGCCAGGTGCGGCTGATCTCGCGCTATGTGGGCGGTGGCTTCGGCGGCAAGCTCTTCGTGCGCGCCGACGTGGTGATGGCCGCGCTGGGCGCCCGCGCGGTGCGGCGGCCGGTGAAGGTGGCGCTGGCGCGTCCGATGATGTTCAACAACACCACGCACCGGCCCGCCACCATCCAGCGCATCCGCATCGGCGCGCAGCCCGACGGGAAGATCACCGCCATCGCGCACGAGAGCTGGTCCGGCGACCTGCCCGGCGGCAAGCCCGAGATGGCGGTGGCGCAGACGCGCCTGCTCTACGCGGGCCCGCACCGCCTGACCGCCACGCGGCTGGCGGTGCTCGATCTGGCGGAAGGCAATGCCATGCGCGCGCCCGGAGAGGCTCCCGGGATGATGGCGCTGGAGATCGCCATGGACGAGATGGCCGAGAAGCTCGGCATCGATCCGCTGGAGTTCCGCATCCGCAACGACACGCAGGTGGACCCGGAGAAGCCGCAGCGCCCCTTCTCGCAGCGCCGGCTGGTGGAGTGCATCCGCATCGGCGCCGAGCGCTTCGGCTGGCAGCAGCGGCAGGCGCAGCCCGCGAAGGTGCGCGAAGGCCGCTGGCTGGTGGGCCTGGGCATGGCGGCCGCCTTCCGCAACAACCTGCTCACCAAGTCGGCGGCACGCGTGAAGCTGGACCGCCAGGGGATGGTGATCGTCGAGACCGACATGACCGACATCGGTACTGGCAGCTACACCATCATCGGCCAGACGGCCGCCGAGATGATGGGCGTGCCGATGGATCGGGTGCAGGTGCGGCTGGGCGACTCCAGCTTTCCGGTCTCCAGCGGCTCGGGCGGTCAGTGGGGCGCCAACAACTCCACCTCCGGCGTGTACGCGGCCTGCATGAAGCTTCGCGAGGCGGTGGCACAGCGCCTGGGCATGGACGTGGCCGGGGCGGACTTCGCCGACGGCATGGTGCGCGCGGGCGATCGCGCGGTGCCGCTGGCCGATGCTGCGGCCGCCGGCGAACTGGTGGGCGAGGATGCAATCGAGTATGGCGAGCTGGACAAGAAGTACCAGCAGTCCACCTTCGGCGCGCACTTCGCCGAGGTGCTGGTGGATGCCTACACGGGCGAAGTCCGCGTGCGCCGCATGCTGGCGGTGTGCTCGGCCGGCCGCATCCTCAACCCCACGTCGGCGCGCAGCCAGGTGATCGGTGCCATGACCATGGGCGTGGGCGCGGCGCTGATGGAGCACATGGTGGTGGACAAGCGCCGCGGCTTCTTCGTCAACCACGACCTCGCGAGCTACGAGGTGCCGGTGCATGCGGACATCCCGCACCAGGACGTGATCTTCATGGAGGAGACCGATCCGATCTCCTCGCCGATGAAGGCCAAGGGCGTCGGCGAACTGGGCATCTGCGGCGCCGGCGCGGCGGTGGCCAATGCCATCTACAACGCGACCGGCGTGCGGGTGCGCGACTACCCGGTGACGCTGGACAAGCTGATCGGCCGGCTGCCGGACCAGGCCTGAACCTCGCCCCGTCCGCCTCAGGTCGGCGAGCGCCCGCGCATCAGCACGTCCAGCGCATTGCGCGCGGCGGCCACGCCCAACTGCACGTAGGCCTCCTCGGTCACGCCGCCGATGTGCGGGCTCAGCACCAGGCGCGGGTGCGAGAGGAAGGGATGGCCGTCCGCCAGGGGCTCGATGGCGAAGCTGTCCAGCCCGGCGCTGTGCACCTGGCCCGAGCGCAGCGCGGCCAGCAGCGCGCCTTCGTCGACCAGTTCGCCGCGGGCGGTGTTGACCAGGATCAGGCCGTGCCTGCACCGGGAGAGCGTGTCCGCATCGACCAGGCCGCGGTTCTCGTCGGTCAGCGGGCAGTGCAGCGAGATGGCGTCGGACGCACCCCACAGCGTCTCGAGCGGCACGTGCTCGATGTAGTGCGGCAGCACCTTGCCGAAGGGATCGAAGCCAAGGACCCGCATGCCCACCCCATGCGCCATGCGCGCAAAGCGCAGTCCGATGGCGCCCAGCCCCACCACGCCGACGGTGCGCCCGCCCAGCTCGATGTTCTTGTGCGTGGCCTTGTCCCAGTGGCCGGCATGCATGCGCGCATCCAGCGCCACCACCGACTTTGCACAGGCCAGCAGCAGCGCCAGCGCCTGCTCGGCCACGGCGGCTGCATTGACGCCCGCGGCCGCCACCACCTCGATGCCGAGCATGCGGGCCGCCGCCACGTCGATGGCGTCGGTGCCGCTGCCATGCACGGAGATCACCTTCAGCGCCGGCGCCGCGTTCATGGCCACCGCGCCGATGCGGCCGTGGCGCAGCAGCAGCGCCTGCGGGTTGTGGCGGGCGCACAGGGCGATGACGTCGTGCTCTGTCGGAGCGGGGCCGGTGAAGAACACCTTGTGGCCTTCCAGCAGGGCCAGGGCCTGCGGCGCCAGGTCGGCACCGGTCACGAGGATGGTGCTCACAGGATCTGCCCTTCGATGGGCAGGCAGGCCGGATCGATCGCGGCGGAAGTCGTGGGGGGCATGGTTGGGCTCGGCGTTGAGCCTCGAACTCTCGCAGGCGGCGAGCCGGAGCGCGGCCTTCTACGTGCGCGAGGGAAATATCCGCGAGCGCGTCGGCCGAGTCGATCCCCCGGCCTCGAAAAGAAAAGCGCCGCTTACCAGAAACGCCAGAAAGGCTTCCGGCGCGGCATGGGGTCGAGCGAGGCGTTGATGGTGGTGTTGCTGCCGAAGCGGCGCCGCACCTCGCGCTCGTGCGCATGGGCCGGATCATGCGCGTCGGAATGGCCGCGCAGGGCGAGCAGCCGCAACTGGTGCGCGCGCGCCAGCAGGTCTTCGTCGGTCAGTTGGCCTGGCTCGGTCATCATGTGTCGAAGGTAGGAAGTGGGCGGCGGAGGCCGCCGCCCCTGCTGCCCGGCCACTTTAGCCCAACTGCAGGCGTGCGTGCCGCGGGCCGGCCCTGCAACGTTGTTTCAGTGGCACGCGGGCGGCGAACGGGCCGATCTCCTACTCAACTTTGGGGAGACGGCGCGCGCCTTCGCCTGGGCTGCGCGGGATAAGTTCGAACCGTCGATTCATTTCCTGGTTCATCCCATGCGCGCCATCCGCTCCGCCTGCTTCGTCATGACCCTGCCGCTGCTGCTGGCCGCCTGCAGTTCTTCCGCGCCCCGCTACGTCAGGCAGGAAGTCAGCGACGCCGACGCGAAGACGGCGGTGTCCGAGTGCGAATACCAGATCCGGCTGAACAAGACCCCGAAGGGCGAGCAGGACGAGCTGCGCGAGCTGTGCATGCAAGGCAAGGGCTATCGGGCCGGCAAGTGAGACCGGCCAGCTGAACCCTCCTCAATCGCGCGCGGCCCACGCGGCCGCGTGATCCAGTTCGCGGCGGAAGAAGCGCCGGTCCATCGCCGCCAGCCTGGGCAGCCGGGCCAGCGCCTGCCCGCGGCACTCCTCGAACGCCGCCCAGCGCGCGGCGCCGGCCAACTGCCAGCCGTGCTCGACCAGCGCGGCCGCCTGTTGCGCGGGCGTGTAGTCGGTGTCGGCGGCGAGGGCGCTTTGCGCCAGCATGGCGCTCAGGTCGATCCAATCGCGCACCTGGCCGGGCGCGCCCAGCAGCGCTGCCGTGAGGCCCACGGTCTCGCGCACGCGTGCCAGCGGGATCGCGCGCGCGCCGCCGCCGTTCGCCGCCAGCTGACCGGCGCCGCGCGCCACCCGGCAGACGTTGATGAGGTTCCACGGCGAACCCGCCGCCAGGCCATGCCGCTGGCACAGCCACTCGCCCAGCAGGATCCAGCGGATCGCCTCCAGCCGTGTGCCCTGGCGCGCGACCTCTGGCGGCAGCCACGCCTCGAGCAGCCACAGGGTGTAGCCCAGGTTGGCGGCGACGCTTTCGAGCAGCGTGAAGGCATCGCTCTCGGTGGCGCAGATGAGGGCTTCGCGCAGGTCGGCCAGCACGCGGCGCACCGCCGCCGGCCGCGCCGCCGCCGGCACTGCGCCTTCCACCAGGCGCGCGCGCAGCACCAGGGCGCGCAGGTTGTGGAATTCGCAGGCGATGCGCGAGTTGACGCGCCAGACCGCCCCGCCCGGCCGCTCGGCCTCGAGGCTGAGCTGCCGCAGGCCCGCCTCGGCGCGCGCGAGGCGGCGTGCCTGGTGGTCGCACCACACCAGCCCGATGCGTGCCAGCGCCAGCGCCACCTGCTCGCGTGCATCGGTGCTCCTGCCCAGCTCGCGCACCAGCGCACGCAGGTCGCGCCGCGCCGCCTCGACGTCACCCGCGCGACGCGCGCCGCGGGCGGCATAGAAGCGGCGCCAGGCGCGCGCCAGCCGCTCGTGCGGCGCCAGGCGCAGCTCCGCCAGCGCCTGCAGGGAACGCGCGTGGCGCGCGCCGCCCTCTTCTTCGCTGCGCTGGCGGGCGTCCAGCAGGGCATACCAGCGGTCCAGGTCGTCGGCCAGGCCTGGCGCCGGGCCGGCCACCTGCGCGCGCGGGCCGGCGAGGCCGGCAAAGCGCTCCAGTTCGGCGGGCGTGGCGCGGCGCCCCCCCATCATGAAGCGCAGCCGCGCCAGGCTCGCGGCACTCAGCCAGAACGGGCCGCGCGAGCGGCCGCGCAGGGACAGCGTCGCGGGCGCGAGGCGGCTGTCGCTGCCCCAGCCCAGCTCCAGGTCGAGCGGATGCAGGGCAGTGAACACTCGCGTGAGCGCCATCGGCAGCGCAGCGGCCGACGCCAGCTGTGCCGCCGCCTCCTGCGCGCTGACATGGCCGCCGCCCTCGACACCCGCGCCCGAGCGCCATGCGATGGCCGCCAGCAGCCATACGGCCAGGCGGCCCGCAGGCAGGCCGCCGACGGAAAAGGGGCGTTCAAGCTGGACTTCGAGCGGGCCGGATGCGAGCACGATGGATTGTTATGTTTGTGATGATGGTGAAGGAAGTTGCGCCGCGCGCACTTGTCGCTGCGCGACGGCGCCCGGATAGTGCCAGTCCTGCGGACCCCGCGCCACCCCGAAGAAAGACTTCCTACCTCCAGACCATGAAGACCGAAAATTCCATCCTTCCCATGCCCGATGTCTCCCTTGCACGCCGCAGCCTGCTGCTGGGCGCCTTGTGCTCCGTCGCCGGCCTGGCCTGGGCCGCGGGCACGCCCGCCCGGGGCCCGATGACCGAGTCCGAGGCCTTGTCCGCCCTGGCCGCGATCGAAGGCCGCAGCGGCGGCCGCATGGGCCTGCATGCCATCGACACCGCCAGCGGCCGCGCGCTGAGCCATCGCGGCACGGAACGCTTTGCCATGGCCTCCACCTTCAAGCTGCTGCTGGCCGCCGCGGTGCTGCATCGCCAGGACCTGGCGCCCGGCGTGCTCGATCAGCGCCTGCCCGTGCGCCAGGCCGACCTGATCACGCATTCCCCCATCACCGCGAAGCATCTGCCGGCCGGCTTCATCACCGCACGCGCGGCCTGCGAGGCCACGGTGCAGGTGAGCGACAACACGGCGGCCAACCTGCTGCTGCCGCTGGTGGGCGGGCCGGCCGGGCTCACCGCCTTCGTGCGCGAGCGCTGCGGCGACGCCGTCACGCGGCTGGACCGCACCGAGCCCGAGCTCAACACCAACCTGCCCGGCGATCCGCGCGACACGAGCACGCCGCAGGCCATGGCCGTCACCACGCAGCGCCTGCTCACCGGCCAGGTGCTGTCGGGGCCTTCGCGCGAGCAACTGCGCGCATGGCTGGAGGGTGCGAGCACCGGCATGGCGCGGCTTCGCGCCGGCCTGCCCAAGGACTGGCGCACCGGCGACAAGACCGGCACCGGCGCCAACGGCGCCGCGAACGACGTGGCCATCACCTGGCCGCCCGGCCGCGCACCGATCGTGCTGGCCGTCTACCTGGACGGATCGACGCAGAAACCGGCGGTGCTCGACGGCACGCACGCGCAGGCAGCCGCCGTGGTGGCCGCCTTCCTCGCGGGCGCCCGGCGCTAGCGCCGCGACATCTGCGCGGGCGCGGGCGTACCCGGCGGCTCGCGCACCGGCCGGTTGGGCTGGGGCGGCGGGTCGTCGATGTCGGGGTGGTGCGGCACCGGCACCGGCGCTGGCGGAACCTCGGTCTCGTCGGGCAGCTCGATGCCGGGGACATCGGTGCCAGGCATGGGTGGCACCGGCCTGGGTGGGGGCACGTTGCCGGGTGCCAGGTGTTCCGGCACCGCCAGCAGGGCATGGCTGGCAATTTCGTTGAGTTGCATGGCAGGGCGATCTCTGGCTGCGTGTGCCCCCAGCCTAGGGTGCGATGGCCTGCGCTTCTGTCGGACAAGACGCCCGAGCGGCGCGCGCCAGGACTGGAAAAGAAGCCATCCGGCCGACACAATGCGCCCATGCCGCATGCCCAGGCCGAGGTCACGACGCAGTTCCTGCAAGCCTTCGCGGACGCCTTCAATGCCCACGACGCCGACGCGCTCATGGGCTTCATGACGCCCGACTGCGTGTTCGACGCTTCCGCGGGCCCGCACGCCTTCGGCGCGCGGGCACAGGGCGCGGCGGCCGTGCGCGCAGCCTTCGTCGAGGTCTGGGCACAGTTCGCCGACGCGCACTGGGGCCAGGCGCGCCACTTCGTGTGCGGCGATCGCGGCGTGTCGGAATGGATCTTCACCGGAACCCGGTCCGATGGCACCCGCGTGGAGGTGCACGGCTGCGACCTGTTCACCTTCCGCGACGGCCGCATCGCGGTGAAGAACTCCTACCGCAAGAACAGACCGCCGCTGCCGCCGGGCGACAGTCGGGCTTCGTTCATTCGAAGCTGACCGTCTGCGCGATCAGCACGCCGTTGACCACCTGCGCCCCGTGGATGCGCACGCGCACGCCGTTGCCCAGGTTCGAGGCCTGACCGTTCGTGAACACCACGCCCGGACGGCTCGCATCGATCGGCTGGCCCTTCACGCGGAAGTCCGACGGCGACCGGAAGGCGCCGACGTTGCCGAAGAGGTCGAAGGAGGCTGGGCCGCCGGTTCCCGGCACATGCCGGATCTTCAGCTTGGTGGCGCGCAGCACGCCGTCGCTCACCACGCCGCCGACCTCGACCTTCACGCCGTTGCCGATGGCGCCGGCCGGGCCGCCGCTGATCTGCGCGGCGCTGGCGTCGACCGGGAAGCCGAGCACGCGCAGCGAGCCCAGGCCGGCGAATTCGGTGACGATGCCGGCGAACTGGGACGTGGCGGCGTTGGCCGTGGGCAACGGATACCACCACTGCACCTGCGTGGCGACCAGCCTGCCGCCTGGCGCCAGGTCGCCGCGCACGCGCACGAGGGCTCCCTCGGCCAGCGGCTGGCCGGAAAGGCTTCCGGACGGCGGCGCGTGGCCATAGTCGACCACCAAGCCGCCGAGCGAGAAGGTGCCGTTCGACGCGTTCAGGTTCTGCACCGTGCCCGAGAGAATGGCCGACGACGCCGGGCGCTGCTCGATCCGCGTGGCCCGCAGGATGCCTGGCGCCGCAGGCAGGCCCCAGACCTGCAGGGTCTGGCCCGCCGCGATCGCGGACAGGCCCGGCGCGTCCGCCCAGACGGTGGCCTCGTCCGTCGTCACCGTCGTGCCGAGGATCGCGAAGCTGCCATCGGCCAGGTTGACCGAGGCCACGGGGCCGCGGATGTCGGCGGCGGATTCCACGAGGCGGGCGACACCGCGGGTGAAGTCCGCATTGACCGGGCCGGTCACCTTCACGCTCATGCCCAGCTGCAGGCCGTTGGGCGCGTCCTGGACCGTGCCTACCGCCGTGCTGGTGTCGTAGCGCAGGCCGTTGACGATGACGCTGCCGGCGCCGTCGACCGAGCCCACGCCGGTCGCGTCCGCCGTGCTCACGCCGGTGCCGCCGGATCCCACGCCCGAGCCGTCGTCGCCGCCGGCCGAGGCGGTGCTGGCGCTCCCGTCGTCCGCCGCGATGCCGCCGATGCCGTTGCCCTCGGCCCCACCCATGGAGCCGCCGAACGCGCCCGCATCTCCCGCCGGCACCATCGCGGCGCCACCGCCGCCGCCGCCGCTGGCGATGCCGGTGCCGCCGCCGCCCCCTCCTCCGCCGCAGGACAGCAGGGCGCCGACCATCAGCGCCAGCAGGCCAGTGCGAAGAAGGAAGAGCAATCTCATGGCTTGGGGTCCGGGCGGCTAGCCGAAGCGATCTTCGCGGAATCTAGCTCGCCCGCGGCATCCTCGAAGTAGGCGTAGATGCCGACTCGGATGCGGGCCGAATCCGTCTTGTCCGCCGATTCGTAGGCCTGGCGCATCTCGCGTGCCATCTCGTCGTGCAGGCCATCCCAGCGTTCGCGCGCCAGGCGGTGGATGCGCTCGCATTCCTCCAGCGAGATGCCGGACGCGAACACCGAGCGCTCCAGCAGCGGCGGCTTGCCGCCGACCGTGTTGGAAACGCTCGCCGACAGGTGGTCGCGCGCGTTGTCGCCCAGGAAGGAGAGCATGCCTTTCAGGTCGGTCGCGGGCACGAAGCCCTGCGCCGCCAGCTTCGCAACGCCGTCGCGCTCGGTCGCCATGTTCAGCCGCACCAGCTCGTCCAGGATGGCGCGGTGGTGCACGTTGCCGCGGCTCGCGCGGCGCGCCACCGACTCGAAGGAGGGTGCGCCCTCGTCAGCGGCGGTGATCGGCAGCGCGCGCAGGGCCGGGTCGTCCGCCAACATCTGCAGCCACAGGGTCAGCGTCCTTGCCTCGGCCGACATCTCGGTCTGCGGCAAGGGCACCTCTTCCTCGCGCACCTTGCTGGTCACGGCCTTTCGGTTCAGGCCCGTGGTCACCGACAGCTGGCTGATGTTGGGCTCGGTGCCCTGCGCGAGCCAGGCACGGCGCGCCTCGTCGAGCAGCACGTCGCGCAGCACGCCTTCGAGCTGGGGGTGCTTGATGCCGAAGGACAGCGCGAGCCGCACGAGCGGCCGCAGCACGCGCTCGAGCGCGCCGAGCACCCAGCCCACCTGGCCTTCGCGGGCCTGGGCCATCCGGTGATGCGGCATGCGCATCTTGGCGTTCTTGGAACCCGCGCGCCTGGAGGTCATTGAAGCGATTCCAACATCTTTTGGCAGCGTTGCTAACGGCCCGTTACCAACGGGACAAGCATAGAAGCCTTTGTCTTACAGCGTTCCGACACCCACGAAACGATAAAAGTAACACAGATGTGAAATTTTCCCATATGCAGCGACATATGGCCATCCCCCTACCAGGAGAGAGCGATGTCCGGAACCACCAGCGCCTACCTCGAACAACCCATGCACGCCGGCGCAGTCTGGCTTTCCGATCCGATGGCCCTGCAACCTGCGGTCGCGTTCGGGAACCTCGTCGACCTGGCCCGCCTGCAGCTGGGCAGCTCGTCCGCCGAGGTCTGCGATGCGTGCAACACGGTGAACCTCGGCTCGGCGCGCTACTGCAAGGGATGCGCGCACAAGCTGCCGGCGTTCTACGCAGCCGGCGAAGAGCAGGCGCAGCAGCACCGCGTGCGGGATGCAGCCACGCACATCTGGCAGTCGCTGCGGGTGCGCGATCGCGCGTCGATGACGGATTTCGCGGTGTTCTCGGTGGTGGTCAACCTGCTCGTGGCGATCGCCGAGCTCGCCCCCGTCGCGTGAGGGGCCCATGACGAAGTACTGCGAGTCCTGCCACACCGCGAACAGCGACAGCGCGCGGTTCTGCAAGGGATGCGCCGGGAAGTTCAGCGGCGTCCGCAGGCCGGCATTGATTTCCGCCCCGCCAGGCCTGGGCGAAGCGCCCGCGGTGCCGGGAACCGAACGGCAGGCACCGGCAGCAATGGCCCGGCCGGCCGCGGTGTCCGCGGCGGTTCCGCTTGCCGAAGGTACGGCGAGAACCTTCGCGAGGACCGCCGCCGGCCCGGCGCCGCGCAGCTTTCCCAGGACGCACCCACCGGTCGCGGCACGGGTGCTGGCGCGCACGCCGCCGCGGGTGATGTCCAGGGCGCCGCACAACGTCACCCATCGAACGGCCATCGAACCCTCGCTGGAGGGTTTCGCGAAGGCGATCGATACCGGGCCTGCGCAACCCGAGAATGCCGCAGCCGCCATGGACGTCGGGCTGACAGCGCCGACGAAGGCGCCTGCGCCTACGCCTGCGCCGGTGGCCGGCAGCAGGAAGCGGCTCTTCGCGCTGCTGCCCGTGGTCGCCCTGCTGTCGGCCGGCGTGCTCGCGTTGCGCCACGGGAGCATCCAACTGGAAGACGCCTCGCCGTCCTCGCCGTCCTCGCCGCCCGAGCTTGCGCAAGCGCCGACGGCTGCAACTGCCCCAGCGCCGGCGCCGCAAATGCCTGCCGCGACTGAAGCGCCTGCCGCGGCTCCTCCTGTGGCCGAAGCGCCTCGCATCGAGCCCGAGACCGCCGTAGTGAAGGCACCCGTGGAGGAAGCGCCGGCCATTGCACCGGCACCGGCGGAACCCTTGGTGGCGCGTTCGACGGAGCCAGGCACCGAGGCACCGAAGGCCGCGCAGGCCTCCCCGGATGAAGCATTGCGCGCCCTGCTTCCGAACCAGCCGCCCGCCAGGGCAACCGCCGTGCCCGCTCCGGCCCCGAGGGCCCGTGCCAGTGCGAGCGCACGCGAGCGGGGCAGCTCGAGGGTTGCCACGGCACGCAGCGAAAGCAGGAGCCAGCCGGTCCTTGCCGCCCCCCTCATGGAGGACGTGCAGCGCCTCAACCAGCTTCCACCTCCGCGCGCGGAGCCCAAGGCGGTGGCGGCACGGCCACCTGCCACGACCGCCAACAGGTGTGACCGGTACAACCCCTACGGCGAGGCTGTCTGCATCGATGTCCCGGCGTCAGCGCCCGCGCAGGCCGCGGCTTCGCCGGCCCCGGCCCCGGCGCCCCCGCCGGTCGGAAACGCGGCCGCCAAGGGCGGCGTCGCCTTGGCAACGAGCGGCGCCGGCAATGGGATCGGCGGAACGGGCGCCAGCGCAAGCGGCGCCAACGCGGGCCCTGACAGCCCCGGCGGCAGCGCGCCGTCCGGGAACGCGGGCGGCGGCCCGGGTGGTGGATCGGGTAGTGGACCTGGCGCGGGCGCGGGCGCCGGTGGTGCTGGTGCTGGTGCTGGTGCTGGTGCTGGTGCTGGTGCTGGTGCTGGTGCTGGTGCTGGTGCTGGTGCTGGTGCTGGTGCTGGTGCTGGTGCCGGTGCCGGTGC
>Ga0102594_1000247_pt1 | contig 68676 bp, 65 predicted proteins | sample AraplaCol_mLB_r2_2_FD_76863 | JGI IMG/M metagenome (GOLD analysis project Ga0102594, IMG submission 76863) | Arabidopsis root microbial communities from North Carolina, USA - plate scrape MF_Col_mLB_r2 (SPADES assembly) (version 2) | ecosystem: Host-associated > Plants > Roots > Endosphere...
GGACGTTCCTCCGACTTCTTCGCGAGCAAGGCGGCCGTTTGCATCTGCAAGTGAGCAGCTACGGAGCCAGGAACTATGCGATTGAGTTGCCCCCGGCCTTGATGCACGAGTGCGCCGACATGGGCCTTAGCTTCATTCACGATGTCTACCCTGTCCGGCAGAATGCCTGAGTCGCCACAACGGCAGGCTCCGGCCAATATCGGTCATTCGTCCGCGCCAACGAATCCACGACAGGAGGGAACGTGGTCTTCCAAGCAATCACACCTCCTCATATGTGATGAGGCCCAGCCGGTATAGGTGAAGGGAAACTGCCGCCGCATGTTCGCCATAGGAGATTCTTGTGGGCTTGAGTAGGTATTCGGTTTTGACTGCATCGCTCGTGCTTTTCGGGTGCAGCGATTCAACTGTGGAGGTGCGCATCACGCCCGATTCGTATCAGGTAGGGAGCGTCAAGTCGGCGCTCGCTACTCCTGCCGTTGACGAGGTGGTACGCATGAATCCTCAAAGGGTGCTGATGGTGATGTGTCGAAGCACTCCGCCGGCGAAGGTCATCCAGTTCCAAATAGAACTCACGGCGCGGAACAAGGCCACGTTGCAGGGGACTCATTCGGACGAAGGTTGTCCTGCATAGGCGCCTAGCGGCCAGAACCAGACATTCGGGAGGCCCAGAGAAATGAGGCAGGTGCCGATGAGCAGTGACCTGATAGATGAGTTGCTGGGATGCCAGCGCCGGCTCAGCCATGCGTTGCTTGAGCGGCATCCCGAGGTTCGCGGAAGCGATTGGCTCGTTGGTTTTCGCATCTCGGGGGACTTAGATGTCAATGGCGAACTATGGACGGTTGCCCAGCACGGTGCCGGTGCCGCTTTCACCCGACAGGTCCCAGCTCCGCAGCTTGTCGTCGATATGCACACGTCAGTCAGCAATCCGGAAGTGGTTGACGCTTGGCGAATTCAGCAGTTTGCCGAATCGAAAGGTCAGTCCCTGAGCTATGCTGAAGCGGCACAGCTGCTGCAGAAGCGGCGTAGCGTGGCCTGAATCGCGCCGGCCATTTCCGGCCAGAACCAGTCAATGAGATGACCACGACCATTGAGCACAATTTTGGCTGGGGCCCCAAGACGATGCCCCGCCCTAGCGAGACGGACATGAAGCGCTTGGCAGGCATGGTCAAGCGCGGAGAACTCCATCCAGTGCTCAATCACACCAAGTGGGCAGAGCTTCGGACCGAGATGCTCGCCGCGCCCTCCGAGCAACATCCCCAGTTCCGGGCTCGCAGCGTGTTTGCGCCCCCTGGCTTTTGCACTGCTTGGGACGGCGAGTTCTACTACCACGTTCACCCGGTCGCTGATTTGGAGTGGATGGAGCTTCAAGCCACGTCTCCGGACTGGCTTCGTGCCACCCTCCGACGGCACAGCATTCCGTACTCACTGGAAGGAGGGGTTGTACGGGTGTGGGGCTATACGCGTCCCGGCCCACAACCAGAATGGCAGTAGGCGGCCATGAGCGGACGCCGAGTGACATGTGAAGATTGGCGGCGTGCACGCGCCGAGAAGGGCTCATCAAAGTGAAACCGCTACCAAGATACCGCGCCGGGCTCGTAGCATTTGTGGCTTTCGGATTGGCGTTCGGTCTTCTGGCGATGTACGTAAATCAACTGTTCCTGCTTCCCTTCTTCGGGAACGTCTTCGTGGCGGGGGTGCTGATTCGGCGAGTTCGCTGCGGTCGCTGCGGAGAACCCCTAGCGCCCGAACTTGGAGCGTCCACGGTTGCTGTTCTGCGTAGCTTTACAACAACTAGAAGGTGTCGGCGCTGCGACGCAAGTCTTGTCTAAACGGCCCTCAAAGCTAGTGGCCGTCTCCGGCCACGAGCGGACACCCGCATTCGCCTTTGGAGAGAAACTCCGTGTTTAAGCTGCTTCCCCTTCCGCAGTTGTTGGATGCATGGTTCGCATGGGCGAACTGGGTGGCTACTGAGGAGGCCAAGGAAGGCGAACACCCGAGCGGGCATCAGGAGTTTCTTTGGGCAGTTGAGGACGACCCTGAGCTGGCCTGGGAGGCAATATTGACCGCATTGCAAGACCCGAGGGGGAAGTACCACTTGGGAGTTCTTGCCGCCGGGCCAGTAGAGGACCTCCTTTCTCTACACGGCCCACGATTCATCGACCGCGTAGAAGCGCAAGCGAAGTCCGACCCGGCCTTTGCTACTTTGCTATCGGGCGTCTGGCGATACAACATGAGCGAAGAAGTTTGGGCCCGAGTGCAAGCTGCCGCCGCCCGTGAGATGTCGCCCTGAACATCTGCTTTGGGCTGGGCGGAAGGGCCGCAAAGGGCACAGTGCCGCCGAAAGAAGCGGTCCCCGCCAAGCCGGCAGCGCAGCGTTTGCGGACGTTCAGCCTGGTGTATCCGAATGACCGCGCATGCGCACTATGCGGTCACCTCCGCGCCCGCCAAGAAAAAGGTTGTGGCCGTTCAATTCATTGAACGCAGGCGGATGATCATTGTTTATTGGATTCGACCGTCCGCTCACGCAATCCCGGCGATGCGCCCGATGTCCTCCGCGCACTTCTGAAGGCGCGGCAGCAACTCGAACAGGTCGGCATACGCGGTGTGCGTGCCGCGCAGCGAGGCGATGGTGAGCACGGCGCGGGTGCGCCCGCGCGCATTGCCCACCGGCACGCTGAGGTCACGCCCGCCGACAAAGCGGGCGTTCTCGGCATAGCCCCAGCCGTCGGCGCGCATCTTCGCGAGCATCGCCAGGAAGGCCCCGCGTTCCTCCGCGCTCTTGCGCAGGTACTCGGCGCGGCGCGACAGCAGCTCGTCGCGCTCCGCGTCGGGCGAGTTGGCCAGCAGCACTTGACCCGAGAGTGTGTCCACCGCCGAGTGCAGCGAGCCGGCCTCGACCGACAGGCGGATCGCGGTGGGCGCATCCACCTGCGTCAGCACCAGCAGCTGGTCGCGGTGCAGCACGCTCAGGTGGCAGGACTCGCGGATGTTGTCCACCAGTTCGCGCATTGGCGCGGTGGCCGCGCGCAGCAGCTGCTCATAGGGCGAGTGCGTGCGGCTGAGCTCGAAGAGCTTGAGCGTGAGCATGTAGCCGCCGCTTTCCTCGCGCCGCAGGTAGCCGCGCGCCTCCAGGGCGCTGAGCATGCGGAACAGCTCGCCCGGCTCGCGGCCGAGCGCGCGGGCAAGCTGCGCCTGGGTCATCGGCACGGCCTGCTCCGACAGCAGCTCGAGCACGTCCAGCGCCTTTTCGACCGCGGGCACCGCGTACTTGGGGCGGCGCTCGGTCTCCGTCTCGGTTTCCGTCTCGTCGGGCTGGTCGGCGGTGCGTTTCATGGTGCGGGCAGTTTAGGGCCTGCCGACTAGCGCCTCGCGCCGCTCGACGATGTGCAGGTGGTCGCACACCAGCACCGTTTCCTGCCGCTGGTTGGTGATGGTGACAGTCTCCACCACGATGCCGTGGCCGGTGCGCTTGGGATGGTCGCGCTTGTCGCTGATCTCGACCTTGGAATAGATGGTGTCGCCGATGAACACCGGCTTCACGAAGCGCATGCGGTCGTAGCCGTAGGACATGGCTCGCGGGTTGATGACCGTGGCCGTGAGGCCGATGCCGACGCTGAAGACCAGCGTGCCGTGCGCGATGCGCTGGCCGAAGTCCTGCGTGGCGCACCAGGCGGCATCCATGTGGTGGGGGAAGAAGTCACCGGTCTGGCCGGCGTGCAGCACGATGTCCGCCTCGGTGATGGTTCGGCCCGTGGTGGTGCGGGTCGCGCCGCGGACATAGTCTTCGAAGAATTGCTCGTGGGTCATGGGGCTGGCACGGAGGAAGGGGTGGAGGAGCAAGCCGGCGCGTCGAGGCCCAGCTCGCGTGCGATGGCCTCGGTGTGGGCGCCCAGGCGCGGCGCGCCCTGCTCGCTGAACAGGCGCCGGCCGTCGATGCGGATGGGGCAGCGCGTGGTGCGCATCGTCTCGCCGCTGGCGGCGCGGATGGTCTGGGTCATCTCCAGCGCGGCGAAGGCCGGGTGCGCCACGAGCTGCGGCCAGCGCAGCACGTCGGCGCACCACACGCCCGCCGGTTCCAGGATGGCCAGCCAGTGCGCGGTGTCCTGCGCCTGCAGGTCCTGCTGCAGTTGCTGCTTGAGGGCGTCGCGCTGCCGGAACCAGCCGTCGCGGTCGGCCGCGAGCCCGGCCAGCGCCTGGCTGCCGATGAGGCCGGCGAGCTTGTCCATGGGCGTCATGGCCACCGCCATGAAGCCGTCCCGTGTGCGGTAGATGCCGTAGGGCGCGGCGCCGTGCACGCTGGCATGGTTGGCCGGCGTGCGCTGCGGCTGCGCGCCGTCGCTGTTGAGAAAGGCGGTGAAGGGCTCGAACTGCAGGTCCAGCGCGGACTCGAGCAGGCTCACGTCGACGCGCCCGCCGCGGCCGGTCACGCCGCGCCGAAGCAGTGCCGCGAGGATGCCCTGCACCAGGTGCGCGCCGGTGATGACATCGATCATCGACACGCCTGCCGGCACCGGCGGCCCGCTGCCGTCCGCGCCAGCGTCGCCGGTGAGCCAGGCCAGCCCCGACAGCGACTGCACCAGCAGGTCCTGCCCCGGCTTGTCGCGCCATGGCCCCTCCTCGCCATAGCCGCTGACCGCGGCATGGACGATGCGCGGATTGAGCGCCATCACACTGGCCGCATCCAGCCCGATGCGCTCCATCACCCCAGGGCGGAAGTTGTGGATCATCACATCGGCCCGCGTGATCAGCGCCTTGACTCGCGCCAGGTCGCCGGGCGCCTTCAGGTCGGCAGCGAAGCTGCGCTTGCGCCGGTTGATGGTGTGGAACAGGGCGCTGTCACCCTCGAATACCTGGTCGGCCAGCACCAGGCCGCGGCACAGGTCGCCGCCGTCGGGCCGCTCGATCTTGATGACGTCGGCGCCCAGGTCGGCCAGGCGCAGCGCGCACGAGGGGCCGGCGAGGAACTGGCTGAAGTCCAGCACGCGCAGGCCCTCCAGCGGCAATGAATCCAGGGTTGGCAATTCAGACATGAACAAACAGACTTTTCATCCAAGAAGCAGCAGCCCTGTCTTTCACTAGAAAACCCTAATTCACAAAGCCACCGACGGGTCCCATGATTTCACAGATGAACGAAGCGTTCATATAGGAATTACACCAATGCGCCCCGAGCGCCCTACCCTGGAGACACGCATGCCTTCTCGACGCACCGTCGCTACGACCCTGTCCCTCCTTGCCTCCGGCCTGGCGCTGGCCCTCGGCGCCGTGACGCCCGCGGCAGCGCAGAACTACAACCTGCGCTTCTCCACGTCGCAGGTGAATCCCAACGAGCCGGTGGTGAAGGTCATGCATTCCTTCGCCGACCGGGTGAAGGAGCGCTCGGGCGGCCGCATCACGCTGAACATCTTCACCGGCGACCAGCTGGGCCCGCAGAAGAAGGTCAACGAGATGATCAAGGGCGGCGCCCGCGTGCTGAGCGTCACCGACTACGGCCAGCTGAGCCAGTTCGTGCCCGACATGGGCATCCTGGCTGGCCCCTACCTGTATGCCAACCAGGACGAGGCCAAGCGCCTGTTCGCCTCCGACGTGTTCAAGGAACTGTCGGGCCGCCTGGAGCAGCAGGGCATGAAGCTGATCGTGTCCGACGGCCTCTTCGGCGTGCGCCACCTGCTGGGCAGCAAGCCGGTGCGCACCCCGGCGGACATCGCCGGCATGACGCTGCGCGTGCCGCCCTCGCCCATCATGCTGGAGACCTTCACCGCGCTGGGCGCGCGGCCGACGGCGCTGCCCTGGGGCGAGGTCTACAACGCGCTGCAGACCAACGTGGTCGATGCGGCCGAGGCCAACTACGGCTCGCTGGTGGGCTCCAAGCTGTATGAGGTGCGCAAGGTGCTCTCGACCACGGCACACCAGACCATGTACGTGGCCATGGTCACCAGCACCGAGTTCTTCAAGAGCCTGCCGCCCGACCTGCAGGCCGTGCTGATGGAAGAAGGCAAGAAGGCCGGCGCCGAGCTGACCCAGCTCACCCTCGCCTCCGACGCGGCGTACGCGGAAGAGATGAAGAAGGCCGGCGTGCAGTTCGTGACCGACGTGGACAACAAGGCCTTCGCCGAGAAGGCCAAGGTCGCCTACACCAAGGTGCCCGGTCTAACGCCCGGCATGTACGACAAGGTCCGCGCGGCCATGACCGCGCACTGAGCGGCCCGCTTCAGTCGACTCCAACACTTCATTCATGACTGAACTGACCCATCCCGCCGCTGCCGCCACGGCGGCCGGCGCGGCGGCGCCCGTGTCCTCGCCCGGTCCGCTGCTGAGCCTGCGGCGCGCGGACGAGGCCATCGGCGTCGCCTGCGCCGTGGCCATCGTCCTGTCCATCACCTGGGGCGTGGTCACCCGCTACCTGTTCCCGCAGCCCGCCGCCTGGACCTTCGAGGTGGCGGTCATCGCCTTTGGCTGGCTGGTCTTCTTCGGCGCCGCCGCCTGCATCCGCTGGCGCATGCATGCGGACGTGGACGCGCTGGTCGCGATGTTCCCCCCGCGGGTGCGCCGCGCCATCTTCATCTTCAACTGGTGGCTGCTGGCGGCCCTGTTCGCCACGCTGACGGCGATGTTCGTCTGGCAGTCCGTCATCGCGCACTCGATCCGCGTGGTCGTCATCGACATTCCGCGCTCGGTCGTCTACGCCCCCATGGCAGTCGCCTCGCTGCTCATGCTGGTGCAGCACCTGCTGCTCAAGCCCTGGGCCACCGGCTGGAAATGGCAGCCCTCGTCGGAGATTTCGCTGTGAGTTCGCTACACCTGTGGGTGCCTTCCATCCTCATGCTGGTGCTGCTGGCGCTGCAAACGCCCATCACCTGGTCGATGGCCATAGCCGCCCTCGGCTTCTTTCTGCTCAACCTGGGTGAGATGCCGCTGGCCAACTTCGCGCAGCAGATGGCCGAGGGCACGGAGTCGGTGTCGCTGCTGGCGCTGCCGCTGTTCGTGCTGGCCGGCTGCATCATGAACGCCTCGGGCATCACGCGCCGGCTGCTCAACCTGGCCGAGGTGCTGGTGGGCCACATGACCGGCGCGCTGGCGCAGATGTGCACCGTGCTGGCCACGCTCCTGGGCGGCCTGACCGCCTCGGCCAATGCCGACGCCGCGATGCTCGCCAAGACCATCGGCACGCAGATGGTGTCGCGCGGCTACAGCGCGCCCTTCGCGGCGGTGATCACCTCCTCGGCTGCCATCATCACCGCACTCATTCCGCCCTCGATCGGCCTGATCATCTACGGCTTCCTGGCCGAGGCCTCGATCGGCCGGCTGTTCGCAGCCGGCATCGTGCCGGGCCTGCTGCTCGCGGTGGCGCTGATGCTCACCACCCACGTGCTGGCCATCAAGCGCAGCTACACGCCGCAGCGCGCCACCCGCGCCAACGCCCGGGAGCTGGGCCAGGCGCTGATCGACGGGCTGTGGGCGCTGTCGATCCCGCTGGTGATCATCCTGGGCACGCGCTACGGCATCTTCACCACCACCGAATCGGGCGCCGTCGTGGTGCTGTACGTGCTGCTGGTTGCGATCTTCGGCTACCGCGAGATGAAGCTGCACCAGCTGCCCGAAGTGCTGGCCGAGTCGGTGCGCGACTCGGCCAGCGTGATGATGATGATCTGCGCCGCCTCGGCCTTCGGCTTCTACCTCTCGTGGGAGCAGGTACCGCAGGCGATGTCGGGCTGGCTGGCCGGCACCACCAAGGACCCGATCATGCTGCTGCTGCTGATCAACCTGGTGCTGATCGTGCTGGGCACGGCCATCGAGGGCTCGGCCGCGCTGATCATCCTCACGCCGATGCTGCTGCCGCTGATCGAAGGCGCGCACATCGACAAGGTGCACTTCGGCATCGTGCTCATCACCAACCTGACGATCGCGGGCATCACGCCGCCGGTGGGCGGGCTCATGTACATCTCATCGCAGACGCTGCGGGTGCGCATGGGCGACTACGCGCGCGAGGTGATGCCCTACCTCGCGGTGATGATGTTCCTGCTCGTCATCCTCTCGGTCTTCCCGCAGCTGTCGCTGTGGCTGCCCAACGTGCTGTACGGCACCAGCGCCGTCCAGTGAAGCACCCCCCCGCCCCCTCACGAAGCAAGCGAATGACAAGCATCACCCTCAAAGGCATGACCTGGGACCACCCGCGCGGCTACGAGCCGCTGGCGGCCTGCTCGAAGCTCTGGAAGGAGCGCACCGGCGTGGAGATCACCTGGGACCGCCGCTCGCTGCAGGACTTCGAGTCCTTTCCGGTCGACGAGCTGGCCCGGCGCTACGACCTGATCGTGATCGACCATCCGCACGTCGGCCAGGTCACGCGCGAGGACTGCCTGCTTCCCTTCGACGAAGCAAGGCTGGCCTCGATCGCGCGGGGCACCGTCGGTCAATCCTTCGACAGTTACCTGTGGCAGGGCCGGCAATGGGCACTGCCGATCGACGCGGCCACCCAGGTGCAGGCCTGGCGGCCCGGGGGCCTGGAGCGCGCGGCTTCCGACTGGACCCAGGTGATCGACCTGGCGCGTGCCGGCCGCGTGGCGGTGCCGCTGCGCGCGCCGCACTCGCTCATGTGCCTCTACACGCTGTGCGCGCAGCGCGGTGCGCCGGCCCGCGTGGATGGCCCGGAGCTGTTCGACATCGAAGCCGCGGCGGCGGTGTGCGAGCAGCTGGGTGAGCTGATGCGGCTGGTCGATCCGCGCTGCGTGGACATGGACCCGATCGCCGTTTTCGAGGCCATGGCCAGGCCCGACTCTCCCATCGACTGCGTTCCGCTGATCTACGGCTACGTGAACTACGCCTGGGAGGGCTTCCGGCCCGTGCGGCTGCGATTCGCGGACATCCCTTCCTTCGAGGGCCGCGGCCCGGTGGGGTCGGCGCTGGGCGGCACCGGCATCGCCGTGTCCGCCCGCACCGCGCATTCGAAGGAGGCCTTCGACTTCGCCGTGTGGGTGGCGGATGCGCAGGCGCAGCGCGGCCCCTTCGCCGCCGCAGGCGGCCAGCCCGGCCACGCGGCCGCCTGGGAGGACGACGCGGTCAACGCCGCCGCCGGCGACTTCTACCGCGCGACCCGGGCCACTCTCGAAGGCGCGTGGGTGCGGCCGCGGCACGACGGCTACATGCCCTTCCAGCACGCGGCGTCGCTGCGGCTCAACGCCGGCCTGAAGGAACGCGAGCCGGCGCGCGACGTGGTGCGCGCCATCAACGCCATGTTCCGGCAGAGCCTGGGCACATGAGCGCACCGCTGGAAGGCCTGCTGGTCCTGGACCTGGCGCAATTCCTGTCCGGGCCCTCGGCCGCGTTGCGGTTGGGCGATCTCGGGGCGCGGGTCATCAAGGTCGAACGGCCGGGCAGCGGCGACATCTGCCGCACGCTCTACCTCACCGACACCGACGTGGGCGGCGACTCCACGCTGTTCCACGCGATCAACCGCAACAAGGAAAGCCTGGCGATCGACCTCAAGCGCCCCGAGGACCTCGCGGCGCTCAAGCGGCTGATCGCGCGGGCCGACGTGCTGATCCAGAACTTCCGCCCCGGCGTGATCGAACGCCTGGGCCTGGGCTACGAGGACGTGAAGGCGATCAACCCGCGCCTGGTCTATGCCGGTGTCTCGGGCTACGGTGAGACCGGACCCTGGGCTGGTATCCCGGGGCAGGACCTGCTGGCGCAATCCCTGTCGGGCGTGACCTGGCTCAACGGCCACGAAGGGGACGGCCCGGTGCCGCTGGGCCTGTCGATCGCCGACATGCTGGCCGGGCACGCGCTCACCGAGGGCATCCTGGCCGCACTGGTGCGCCGCGGCATCACAGGCGAAGGCGCGCACGTGCAAACCAGCCTGCTGGAGGCGCTGGTCGACCTGCAGTTCGAACTGCTCACCACCCATCTCAACGACGGCCGCCGCCTCCCTGCGCGCGCGGAGTTCCGCAATGCCAACGCCTACCTCGCGGCGCCCTACGGCATCTACCCCACGCGCGACGGCTACCTCGCGCTGGCGATGATGCCGCTTGCGCAGCTAGCCAAAGTGCTGCCCCTGCCCGCCCTGGAAGACTTCAGCGCGCAGGACGCCTTCGGCCGGCGCGACGAGATCAAGCGGCTGATCGCCGCGACCCTGTCGCAGCAGGACACCGCCCACTGGCTCGCGCGTCTGCAGCCGGCCGACGTCTGGTGCGCCGAAGTGCTCGACTGGCCGCGCTTGTTGCAGAGCGAGGCCTTCAACCTCCTCGACATGCTGCAGACGGTCCGGCGCGGCGACGGCACGCCGGTGCAGACCACGCGCGGGCCGGTGCGAATCGATGGCCGGCGCGCCCTGAGCGTGCGCGGCGCGCCGCAGGTCGGCGAGCACGGCGACGCAATCCGGCGCGAGTTCGGCCTCTGACCCTCCCCTCCCTTCATCCCTCTTCACATCAAGACCATGAGCCTTTCCGGCAAGACCGTCCTCATCACCGCCGCCGCCCAGGGCATCGGCCGCGCCAGCGTCGAAGCGTTCTCTCGCGCCGGCGCCACAGTGTGGGCCACCGACATCAACGAAGCGGCACTGGCCGAGCTGGCGCAACTGCCGGGCGTGAAGGCCCGGCGGCTGGACGTGCTCCAGGACGACGCGGTGCGCTCGCTCGTGTCCGAGATCGGCGCGGTCGAGGTGCTCTTCAACTGCGCCGGCGTGGTCCACGCGGGCAGCGTGATGGAGGCGAGCGAGAAGGACCTGGATTTCGCCTTCGACCTCAACGTCAAGGCGATGGCGCGCACGGTACGCGCCGTGCTGCCCGGCATGCTGGAGCGCCGCGACGGCGCCATCATCAACATGGCCTCGGTGGCCAGCAGCGTGAAGGGCGTGCCCAACCGCTTTGCATACGGCGTGACCAAGGCCGCCGTGATCGGTCTCACCAAATCCATCGCCGCGGACTACGTGGCACACGGCGTTCGCTGCAATGCGATCTGCCCCGGCACTGTGGATTCGCCCTCGCTGCATGATCGCCTGCGCGCGCAAGGCGACTACGAGGCGGCCCGCAAGGCTTTCATCGCTCGACAGCCCATCGGCCGTATCGGCACTCCCGAGGAAATCGCCGACCTGGTGCTCTACCTTGCCCAGGCGACTTACACCACAGGGCAGATTCACGTCATTGACGGCGGCTGGGCCATCTGAAATCGTGAGAAGCCCGTGCCTGCGGGCTTAGCCGCCTACTCGCCCCCCAAGGGGCTGTCCTCATTGCTATCCGGACGCTTATGGGTCGACTGCAGGCGGATGGATCAAGGCGGCTTGCTGTTGGCAGACCCGTCCCCCCGCCGAAGTCCACGCATTCGACCCGCTCCATTGCCCGCAGGCGGGCCAGCAACGAGTCGTCGAAAGCGGGAACTCTGTTCGTTGCCTTCAACGCAGCACCGCCACGCCGTCCGCCGCGCGCACGCCCTGTCCCTCGGGCAGCACGAAGATGGGATTTACCTCGGCTTCGAGCGCCGCGCCGCAAGGTGCTCTTGGACCATTTCCGGCGATTGCGGGAGCGCAGTGGAAGACTCTCGGGCCAGAGATGTCGTTGCGGGGACGAATACTTCGGGAGATCGAGCGATCAAACGTCCGGTCCCTGACGCTATCCTGCGGGGCAGGACCAACATTCTGATGGTCACACGGCGGCACTCGGCAGGTCGAGATGCTCCACCAGACCGATCAAGGTAGCCCAACTCGTAGCACAAATGTCTTCGACCCTGACGCCGTCTACGGCGCCCGACCCACAGCCGCAGCCTCCCCCGCAGCCGGATTTCGAGGACTGCTGCGGCAACGGGTGCGAGCCTTGCATCTTCGACCTGCACGACCTCGCCATGGACCGCTACCGACAGGCCATGCGCGCATGGCGCGAGCGCCATCCCGAGTTGGCGCGGGGCAGCGAATGACCGGCCGCCAAGTCCACTATCGCCGCTGAACGGCCAGATCGCGCCCGCCCGGCTCGCAGCAGTTGCCGTTGTTCGGCCGAGCCCGCATGAGAGCGATGCGGACAGGCACGGCCAAGAAGCTCTTCATCCTCACTGCGCCTTCAGGTACTGGGCAAGATCAGCGATCTGCTCGGGGCTCAGACCCAGGGACTGCCTGGTGTTGTAGGTGGCCGCGACATCCTCCAGCGTGGCCGCGGAGCCGTCGTGGAAATAGGGTGCGTGCTGCCAGACGCCTCGCAGGGGCGACGTGCGGTACATCTTGGTCGCCGAGCGCGACGCATAGCTGGGCGTTTCCGGCTCGCCCATCGAGTCGCCGGGAGGATGCAGCCGCGTGTTGGCATCCGTGAGAAGTTCGCCGGTATGGCAGCTTGCGCATCTTCCTGCTCCCTCGAAGACCGCCCTGCCCCGCACGGCCGCCGCTGCATCGAAACTGCCGGCGGGCGGCACCGGCGCCTTCAGCGACAACTGGTATGCCTGCAGGGCTGGCAACTTGTCGCTGACCAGGTCGGCGGTGCCGTTGCGAATATCCAGGTTCAGGCGGGGATCGTTGAAGTTGCCCTGGGCGCCCATCTGGGTCACGGCTACGTATCGGTTCCAGTAGGCAATGTCGGCACCGTCGCCGGTGAAGGTGATGGCGTGGATGCCTTCGAGGCCGTATGCCGGTGGAATGACCACCGGCTTGCTCAAGCCGTCGATGTTGAAGCGCGGGTCGTACTTGCCCTTTCCCCAGGAGAGATAGATGGCCTTTCTCGCGGCATCCAGTGCCGGAGAAAGGCCGATGATGGCGCCGGGGTTCAGGTCCCGGTTGGGCCAGCCGTCGAGCCGCTTGCCGATACCCGGCCCGAAGGAGTTATCGACGGTTGAATGGCAAAGGGCGCAGGTCACGCCCAGGCGGGTCAGCGCATCCTTGCCGCCGATGGTCTCCACTGTGCCCTTGAGGCCAACCACGGCGTCCAGCTTCAGCAGGGCGACGGTCGTCTCGGGCTTTTTCAGGTCGATGCTGCCGTCCTGGATGCCCTGCACCACGGCGGGCGGCAAGGCCTCCGAGTCGACCTTGAGGCCTACCGCCAGCGCGGCTTCTGGAGAAACGGCCGTACCGACCACCTCGTGAAGCCGCAGCTTGTCGGTCCATTGAGCCTCATCGCCGAAGGTGTCGAAGCGGAAGATCTGCTTGCCCTGCGCAACCAGCTCGGCGTCGTGGGGCGCAGATCCGCCGCCGCCATGCCCGCCGCCGCCACAGGCCACGAGCAAGGCAGCCGCGGCTGCTGTTGCTAGGGCGCCCTGCAATCCGGTTCTGGCTCCCATGGTGCTTGCCTTTCATCCAGGAGGCGCGCCCGCCTGCCACACCGGCGGCGGCTGCCTTCTCCTTAGATGCATGCAGCGGGAAAAACGTGACAACCCACCTGCGCGGCACTACGAAGCGGAGGAAGGCGGTTCGTCGGCCAGCTTTGCGAGCACGGCGGCCACGACGCGGTCGCAGCGCGCTCCAGCGAACGAAAAGGCATCGCTGATGACCAGGTTGACGGTGCGCACCAGATCCTGGCGCAACAAGCGGCGCGCGCGGAGGAACCGGGTTCGCACATTGGCCTCGGAGATGTCCAGGGCCACCGAGATTTCGTGCGCGCTCAGCTCCTGCACCGCATGGAGCAGGAACACCTCGCGATAGGCGTCGGGCAGCCTGTCAATGCAGGCCTCTATGAGCCGGCGCGTTTCCGCCTGCATCGCGATCTGCTCGGGTTGGCGGCTGGGGTCGTCCATCGTCAGCGCTTCCTCATCATGGGACTGTGCCCCTTCTGGCGCGACATCCGGCAGGGGGATGGGCTGCGAACCGCGCCTGCGCAGGCGACCCAGCGATTCGTTGATCACGATGCGCACCAGCCAGGTCGAGAGACGAGCATCGCCCTGGAAGCGCGCCAAGGCGCGCCACGCGCTCAGGTAGGCCTCCTGCAGCGTGTCCTCTGCATCGGCATCATTGCGCAGGATCCCGCGGGCCGTGCGAAACAGCAGCAGGTTGTGACGCCGCATGATGCATTGGAAGGCGGCCTGATCTCCGCTCGCGGCCCGCCTTGCGAGTTCGATGTCGGAGAGCGGACGCTGCTCCGCCTGACTGCCTTCATCTCCGTCGATGGACCGTGCCATGGCTTGGCTCCCGGGTTCGGATGGCCGTCGGCATGTGAATGTCACTCCGAGGGCCACCTCTCGCGCGTTTTAAGGCTACTCCTACGCGCGGCGGAGCACAACGCCCGACATCGCCAGTCGCCGGCATGCCTCGCGTGCAACTGCGGCATGCCGGCGTGCCTTGCAATCCTCGACATCTGGCCGAGGGGCGCTCGGCAGCGAAAGCGGGCCCTCCAAGTATGCAGGCTCCGAGGCCTGCAAGCTGGCGCTCCGCGGTCATTCCTGAAGCCCGCCCTGCTTCTCCGTGCCAGGCACACCGTCCATGCCCAAGGCGCTCATCGGACTTGCTCCGAGGCGGCTATTCGCCCGATGCGCCCGGGCGGTCGAGAGACTCGGAGGGAGTGACCGCCTTGGCAGCGACGGCGACAAAAAGCATGAGGACCGCAAGCAACCAGAATGCCGCCGCGAGGCTTGCCATCTGCGCGGCAAATCCGATCAGCGCAGGGCCAAAAAGTACCCCAGCGTAGCCCGCCGTTGTTACCGCCGATACAGCCAATGCAGCGGGCATTGCCTGCTGTTTGCCTGCACGCCGAAAGAGCACAGGGACGATGTTCGACGCACCGAGGCCGATAAGAACGAACCCGAGAAGCGCGATGGCGTGCCCGGGCAGCGCCAACAGGATCGCGAAGCCAGCGAATGTGATGCTTCCTCAAAACCGTACGGTGAGCCTGTCGCCCAGTCGCAGGACTATGGTGTCTCCCACGAGGCGACCCAAGGTCATTGCAACCGAGAAGAGCACGAACCCAATGCCCGCCTGCTCAGGATTGGTCAGGTCCGTTTGAATCGAGAGCAAGGCACTCCAATCGACCATCGCACCTTCGACCAGAAACGTGATTGCTGCGAGCGCGGCAATGAGCAGGACGATGCCGCGAGGAGCCACGACAACGGGTCCGTGCCCCGATCGTGTCGTCTCCGACAGGCAGCGCGAGGCCAGTAGCATGGAACAGCACATCAATCCCGCGCCCAGAAGCGTTGCGACCCATGGGGCAACCTCGAGCGACAACAGTGCTGTCATGAAGCCCGCCCCGGCGAAGCCGCCGAGACTGTACAGCGCGTGGAATCCAGACATCATCGGCCGTCCGGCGAGGCGCTCAACTTCCAGGGCGTTGATGTTCATCGCCACATCCAGCGAACCCAGGCATGCCCCGAAGAAGGCGAGCGCGACACCAAGACCGATAGGAGTCGGTGCCAACGAGAGGAGCGGAAGGATCGCGGCCATGCCAAGGCCGCTCAGGACGATCAGCCTCCGGGTGCCAAAGCGCGTGCATAGCACTCCTACGCAGGCCATCGCCCCCACGGAACCAAGGCCTAGGCATAGTAGAAGAAGCCCAAGCACCCCTTCGTCGATGCTGAGCCGTTCGCGGGCTACTGGTACCAATGGCGCCCAACATGCCATGCCGAACCCAGCCACCAGGAACGCAAGGCGGACGCCGAGACGCGCTTTCCGTTGCCTGAAGCCCTTATCCGGTGGCCCCGTGTCCGGGCGCCGGCCGATGCCCATTGCGGTCACCGCAGGCTGATGCTCTAAAGTCCGCATCTCGATGATTCGTTCCATGAGAGATTCTCTACACATGGCCTTGGATGCTAGGGAGCAAAGCACTCTATGACTAACGAGATTTGGCGAGCCAATCCATGAATTCAGCTCATGCATCGAGGGGCAGGCGACCCGCCCCATCGACGCGGCGCCTTCCGTCCCTGAGCATGTTGCGAGCGTTCGAGGCGGCGGGCCGCCTCGGCAGCGTCACGAGAGCGGCGGACGAACTGAGCGTCACGCAAAGCGCCGTGAGTCATCAGTTGAAGCAACTAGAGCAATGGCTCGATGTGAAGCTCGTCACCAGGCAGGGGCGCAACCTCGCGCTGACCGAAAAGGGCGCCGCCTACCTGCCCAGCCTCAAACAGGCGTTTGATCTCATGTCGGAGGCCACCGCGCTCGTTGCACAAGTGCCGTCTCGGCCACGCCTCACAGTCAATGCGCTGCCCACAGTCGCAGCCCAATGGCTGATTCCCAAGCTGCCGGCCTTCTGCGCGGAGATGCCAAGCGTGGACGTTCAAATTCTCACGACCGCAAGTTCACTTGACTTCGATCCAGGCGACTTCGACGTATCGGTGCGCTGCATGTCGGACGCTGAGTACGAAAAGGCGAAGCAGCGACGGGGATGGCAAGACGTTCGCGTGTCTCGATTCTTGCCCGAAGCACCCACGCCCCTGTGCTCTCAAGCCTACGCGAATGCAATGAAGCTCTCTGCCGAACCTTCTTCGCTGTACGGCTGCAAGCTCATCCATAGTCACTCGACGCCGGGCCTATGGGAAAGGTGGTTCAAGAGCGCCGGGATGACGAATCGGCGATTCCCGGGCGCGCTCGTGTTCGACCATACCCATCAGGCTGTGCAAGCTGCCGTCCAGGGGCTTGGGGTCGCTCTTGGGAGTGTTGAGATGAACACAGAAGCGATCGAAGCGGGGCTTCTCGTGGCGCCATTCCCGGATCTGCGACTGGCCGACAAGCACTACTGCTGGATCGCGGCGCCATCTGCGATGCAGCGCAGCGTTGTCGAAGATTTTTGCTCCTGGCTCGACGCCCAAGGCGGATTGGCCCGGCAAGCAAGAACAAGGCGTACAACAGCCAAACCGGTCAAGAAATAGCTACGCCCCAAGCCTACTTGCGGCCGGACTTACGCGCGACTGCGCGGACAGACTTGGCCATTTTTGGGCCACCCTGGTCGATGCGGTTTGCATGAACCACCGCACTCGCTTCCAACCCAAGGCAGTTGCTCGAACGGGTTGGAAGACGGGGCATTGACCAAGGTAAAACCGGGCCGGGCTCGCGCCCTCCCGCCCGAGCCGCCTGAAAATGAGATACGAGCACAAAAGCCGCAGGCCATACGCGACTGCGGCTTTCTCCTTGATTGACGCCGCGGACTTCCAAGCCCGATAGCGCCCTCGCAGAGACGCGACCCACCCAGCATGCCAGCGCCCCGCCCTCAAACAAAAAAGCGGCGCACAACCTCCGCTGTGCGCCGCAAAGCCCCCGTGCCCGGGGGTGACAGAGTTCTATCTCCAGCCAGTCGTAGTGGCCGAGTCGCCAATCAGCCAGCCGTAGCCAACCCGTTCATCGGCGTCCTTGGCGGCTCCGGCGGCGGCAGCTTGGTCTGCGCCACGTGCGCCTTCAGCATCGGCCGCAGCGCCACGATGGCCAGGAAGGCAGCGAACAGGTCCAGGCCCGCCACGGTATAGAGCACGGTCGACCAGGTGCCCGTCGCTTCCATCATCAGGTTGCCGATCGGCACGAACAGCGCACCGATGCCCTTGGCGCAGTACAGCACGCCGTAGATCTTGCCGATGTGCTTGGTGCCGAACGCGTCGCCGGCCAGCGCCGAGAACAGCGAATACACCTCGCCCCAGGCCAGGAACACCACGCCCGACAGGATCAGGAAGGCCCACGGGTTGTGGCCGAAGTAGCCCAGCGCGATGATGCCCAGGCCTTCCAGCGTGAAGGCGATCACCATGGTCTTCTCGCGGCCGATGTGGTCCGAGATCCAGCCGAACAGCGGGCGCGAGATGCCGTTCATGATGCGGTCCAGCATCAGCGCCAGCGGCAGTGCGGCCATGGTGATGAAGTACAGGTCGACCTTGAAGTTCTTCACGCCCAGGTCCTGCGCGATCACGCCCAGTTGCGCCACGGCCATCATGCCGCCCGTCACCACGCAGCTGAACATCAGCAGCATCAGCCAGAACAGCTTGGTGCGCAGCGCCTCGCCCAGCGTGTAGTCGCGGCGGCTCTGGTTGACCTTGCCCGACATGTGCGTCTCGCCGCCCTTGGGCGAACGCAGGAACCACGCGGCGGCAAAGGCCAGCGAACCTTGCAGCAGGCCGAAGAACAGGAAGGCCTGCTGGAAGCCCGCCGATTCGATCATCGAGGCGATCGGCAGGATGGTGGCGGCCGAACCCGCACCGTAGCCGCCGGCCGTCAGGCCCACCGCCAGGCCGCGGCGGTCCGGGAACCACTTGAGCGCGTTGTTGATGCAGGTCGCGTAGATCGAGCCCACGCCGATGCCGCCGACGGCCGCGCCGATGTAGAAGCCCAGCAGCGTGGTGGCCTGCGAGTTGATGACCCACGCCGCACCGATGAAGACCGCGCCAAAGGCCACGATCATCCGCGGCCCGAACTTGTCGATGAAGTAGCCCTCGATGGGCGCCAGCCAGGTCTGCACCAGCACGAAGATGGTGAAGGCGATCTGGATCGATGCGCGCTCCCAGCCGAACTTGCCCTGGATCTCGGGCACGAACAAGGTCCAGGCGTACTGGATGTTGGCCGTCGCGATCATGCAGACGATGCCGACGACCAGCTGCAGCCAGCGGTTGTCGGACCAGCGCACCGGCTGGCCGTTGCTGGCGCCGTGCGGGAGTGGTGCGGTGTTCATGGGCTCGTGTCTCCGTGCTGTGGATGAGGGTGTGGGTGGACAGGGCCGACTGTGGGCTCGTACGCCCCGATGCGCGCCTGCCGGAAGTCACGCGCGGAATCGAGACAAACCCCAATGAATCAGGGGAAGCACTCATGACCAAAGTCATGGCGGCCCGGCGTGCCGCGTTGCAACAATCCACCCCAGCAATGACCAGCACACCCCCCGACTCCGGCACCGCAGCGAAGAACCTGCTGCGGCGCATCGACCCCCGGCGCAGCCTCGCGGCGGCGGTGGGCTGGCTGCTCGTCGCGCTGGCCACCTGCCTGGCGCTGGCGGCCAACCTGTGGCTGAGCTCCTTCGTGCGCTCCACCCTGCTGGAGCAGTACAGCCTGCGGCTCGAAGCCGCTGGCGAGCACGTCGGCGCCGAGCTGGACACCGCGCTGCTGCTGCGCCTGCAGTCGGTGAGCGTGGCGGCGAACATGCTGTCCGAAGAAGTGCAGCGCAGCGACCGCGAGAGCCTGCGGCGCTCGCTGCAGGCGGTGCGCCGCGGCGTGCCCGACCTGATCTGGCTGGCCGTGACCGACGCCGACGGCTTCATCGTCGGCGCCACCGACGAGAGCGTGCTGGGCCAGAACGTGTTCCAGCACGCCTGGATGTCGCAGGGCCTGGACGTGGCCTGGATCGAGGAAGGCCGCTCGCCGCGCGAGCACTTCCTCAAGCTCACCGCGCCGGTGACCAACGCCGACGGCGCCATCGTCGGCGTGGTGGCCGCGCAGCTGGAATGGCGCTGGGTGCAGAAGCTGGTGTCGAGCATGCGCGCCTCGCCCGGCGAATGGCTGCTGATCGACCGCGACGGCGTGGTGCGCGAGGGCCCGCCAGCCCTGCTGGGCAAGCGCTGGCGCGAGGTCGGCGAGCCGCTGCGGCCCTTCGACGGCCGCGTGTCCAACCTCGGCAACGACGGCTCCGACCTGCCCGCGAGCATCCAGCTGCGGCGGCTGCTGGGCGGCAGCCCCTACCTGGTCGCGACGCCCGCGCAGGCGCCAGAGGGCACGCTGCGCCGCCTCGGCTGGCAGGTGGTGGTGGTGCAGCCGGTGGAATCGGTGGCCGCCTTCGCCACCGCCATCGAATGGCGCATCGCGCTGGTGCTGACGCTGCTGGGCCTGGTGGCGGCCGTCAGCGGGGTGGCGGTCGCGCGCCGGCTCACCCGGCGCGTGAGCGTGATCGCGCAGTCGGCCGACGCCGTGCTGGCCGGCAGCGCGTCACGCATCGAGGTGCCCATGGGCAGCGACGAGGCGGCCCGCCTGGGCACCGCGCTCGACGGCCTGCTGGCCCGGCTGCAGGACGAGCGCGACGAGCTGCGCCGGCTCAACGCGGCCCTGGACGAGCGGGTGCGCGAGCGCACCGAGGAGATCAGCCGCCTGGCCAAGGAGTCGCGCGACGCCGCCGTGGTGCGCGAGCGCCTGCGCATGGCGCGCGAGCTGCACGACACGCTGGCGCATTCGATGATGGCCATGCTCACCGAGATCCGCGTGCTCAAGCGCATCGCGGTGGCGCGGCCCGAGGCGCTGGGCGACGAGCTGGTGCGCGCCGAGCAGGCGGCGCGCGAGGGCCTGTCCGAGGCCCGCCTGGCCATCGAGGCGCTGCGCAGCAACCCGGTGCGTGACCTCGGCCTGGGTGCAGCGCTGGCGGAGCTGGCCAAGGCGCTGTCGGAGCGCTCGGGCATCGCGCTGGACTGCCGCATCGACCCGCGCCTGGCCGGCCTCGCCGCCGAGCCGGCCGAGACCGTCTACCGCATGTGCGAGGAGATCCTGCGCAATGTCGAGCGGCACGCCGGTGCGCAGCTGCTCCAGGTGCGGCTGGCGCGCGAGGGCAACGGCAACGTGGCGCTGGAGATCGCCGACGACGGCGTGGGCTTCGAGCCCGGCGCCGGCGCCGCCGGGCACTACGGGCTGGTGGGCCTGGCGGAACAGGCCGAGGCGATCGGCGCGGAGCTGGACATTCACAGCCAGGCCGGCGAGGGCACGCGCGTCAGCCTGCGCTGGGCGCGGCACGAGGCCGCCGGAGCGGGGCCCGCTACTGAAGCGCCTGCGACTCCACCCATGCCACGCACTCCTCGCGCAGCCGAGCCTGCGCATCCGGAGGCGTCGCCTTCCGGGAAGTAGCGAAGGAGCAGAGCTTCTTCTCCTGCTGCCACACCTCGGCGCGGGCAGAGACCAGGCCGTCCCAGTCCCGGCTCCCGACGTAGAAGACGAACTTCCACTCCAGGTAGGTCTGCTCGTGCGTAGGCTCGGAAGGAATGCTCATGGTCGATTCGTTCTTGTTGGGCTGAAATTCCTTGCGATTGTTAACGCACGACCTGACCCTATGCAATCGCCGACACAGGGCCATGCGATCCGTTCAGATTTCGTTCAGCTTCATTGGAGATCGCACGACATCAGTGGCCTCGCCTCGGCGCCAGCGCGGCGAGCGCGGCCGCGGCGATCAAGAGCGCGGGAACGTCCCCCAGCAAGTGGCCCCGCTGCCCCGGCTGCTGCAGCGCCTGCACGGCCATGACGGCGCCGTGCACCACGCTCGACCACACCGCGAACCAGATCAGGCTCAGGTGCGCCTGCGGATCGCGTGCCGCCCGGATGAGGAACACCCCCAGCGTCGCGTAGACCCCGACGATCATCATCGGATAGTCCGAGTGGCCCTCGTGCCAGGCCCAGCCGGAGGGCCAGACGATCATGAGCGGGTACAGCGACAGGCAGGCGAGTCCGACCAGGACCAGCGCCACCTGCAGCATGCGCTTGCGAGCGGGTGCTTCCATGCAGTTCTCCTTGAAGAATCGCGCGCTCAGGCCTCGTCGTCCAGGAAGCGCACCCGGCCCGTCTGAAGTTCGTACACGGCGCCCACCAGCTTCATCACGCCCTCGTGCTCGCGCGCCTGCGCTTCCGGCGTCTGGCGCAGCGACAGGACGGTGTGGCGGACGTTCGCTTCCACGGCCTTGCGAAGAAGCCTGTCCGCCGGCAGGGTGCAGTCGAGCCCCTCGATGGCCGGCACGATGCCCTCCAGCAGCACCTCGATCCGGCTCTGGTGTCGCGCACCATGGAAGCAGGAACCGATGGCCGCCTCGACCGCTCCGCATCCTTCGTGCCCGAGCACGACGAAGAGCGGCGTGTGCAGGTGCGCCCCGGCATATTGCAGCGTGCCCAGGATGCTCGGCCCGAGCACGTTGCCGGCCACCCGGATGACGAAGAGCTCGCCGAAGGAGGCGTCGAACACGAGCTCGGGCGGCACGCGGCTGTCGCTGCAGCCCAGGATGGTCGCGAAGGGCTGCTGGCCCTTGGCGAGGTCGGCCAGCACTTCCTTCTGAACCGTGGGAAAGCGCGCGCGGCCCTGGATGAAGCGCTCGTTGCCCTCCCGGAGGCGGGCGAGCGCCTGGCCGGCGTCGAGTCTTGGCTGGGCGGTGGTCATGCGGGCGCGATTCTGCCGGCGTCTCGCGCCGCCTGCCATAGGCGAAGGTACTCGCGCGGATCGTCCGGCGCCGTCTCGTAGCGCGCAACGCCCTCGGGAAAGACGAACCACGGCAGCGCACTGCGGACGAACTGATGCGCGATGGGCGAGAAGCCGGCGCCCTGCTCCAGCATGGCCGGCCGCAGGATGGCGATGTTGGGCCGATGGACCGGCTCGGCCCACAGGCGGATCTGGCAGGCGGGGCAGACCCTGTTCCTGCGTTCGCGGCCGTCGTTCGCGATGGACGACACCAGCTCCGGCGTTCCCTCCAGGACCTCCAGCGCTTCGCGAGGCACCCACATCGACAGCAGCAAGGCACCGCCCGAGCGCCGCTGGCAATCCGTGCAGTGGCATGCGTAGAGCGTGAGCGGCTCGGCGTTCAGCCGGAAGCGGATCCGGCCGCAGAGGCAATGGCCCGGGTGGGGTGGCGGCATGGCGGTGCTCCTCCTCGCACGCGAAGTCTAGACCTGCGCGGCACCGAAGGGCTTGCCCCGGCAGCCGGCTGCCGGTTACCCTCCTCGCCGCATGTCATCAATCCGTCACGATGTTCCGGCAGCAGCACTCGTCCAGGTGGACGCGCAGGTGCTGTCGTGGTGGCGGACCCTTCGCGCGCTGGCCGTCCTGAACGTCTGCCTGTGGCTGGCCGTGCTGCACCTGGGGCATGCCAGCGGCATCCACGCGGAACTGCAGCTGGCCCTGTCCGGCGTCTACGTGCTGGTGTGCGCCTATCGCTCGATGTTTCCGCGGGTGGACCTGGAGCGGCTGGTGGTCGTGGACACGCGCCTGTCCAGCATCTTCCTCGGGCGCGCCGCCGCCACCGTGGCCGAGATCTGCTTCGCGCTTCAGCTGGGGCTGCTGGTGCATCAGCTGGGCGTGCATGCGGGCCTGCCGTGGGTGCAGGCGGCCGCGTGGGCGGTGCCGGTGTTCATGGTGGTGGCCCAGGGCTTCTGCTGGCACAGCGTGCTCACGCTCAACCACATCACCCAGGCCGTCGAGTCCCTGCTGTGGGCGGCGGGCTTCGCCTGGATGGCCACCCTGCTCTTCATCATCGCGCTCGACAGCAGCGGCTGGGTGCGCTCGCTGGCCCTCTTCGGCATCCTGGGCTCGACGGGCTTCGTGGCCTATGTGCTGGGCGTGGACGTGCCGATGTACTGGCGCCGCTACCAGCATGGCCGCGCGCGCGGGCAGGTCTACATGCGCCTGGACCAGGGCGCACGCGACGCCTGGCACCGGCGCGTGCCAAGCGGCAGCTGGGCGGCATGGAAGGCCGATGCGATGTGGCTCACGCCCTACTTCAGCGTGGGCGTGTGGATCAGCATCGCCATCGTCTGCGTGCCCGGCGCCTGAGCGCCTAGCCGATGCCCAGCGTCCTGGGCTCGAGGTAGGACACCAGCCCCGCCTCGCCGAACTCCCGCCCGACGCCCGACTGCTTCACACCGCCGAAGGGCGCGAGCAACTCGGGCTGCACACGGTTGACCAGCACCGTGCCGGCCTCCACCTGCAGGGCGACGCGCTGCGCACGCTCCGGCTGCGAGGAGAAGACGTAGGCCTGCAGGCCATAGGGCGAGTCGTTGGCGATGCGGATGGCCTGCGCCTCGTCGTCGCAGGCGATGATCGAGAGCACCGGCCCGAAGATCTCCTCGCGCGCGATGGCCATGTCGGGGCGCACGTCCGAGAACACGGTGGGCCGCACGAAGAAGCCGCGCTCCAGGCCCGCGGGCCGCTCTTCGCCGCCAGCCACGAGGGTGGCGCCCTCTTCGATCCCCCGGCGGATGAAGCCACGCACGCGCTCGAACTGCGCGCGGCTGGCCAGCGGCCCGACCGCGGTGTCCGCATCGCGCGGATCGCCCACGCGCATGGCCGCGACGGCCGCCTGCACCCGCTCGACGATCTCGCCCGCCCGCGCACGCGGCACCAGCAGGCGCGAGCCGGCCACGCAGGCCTGGCCGTTGTTGACGAACGCGGCGGCCACGGCCTGCGGCACGGCGGTGTCGAGCTCCGCGTCGTCCAGGATCAGCGAGGCGCACTTGCCGCTGAGCGACAGGCCGACGCGCTTCATCGTGTCCACCGCCGCCCGCGCGATGACCTTGCCGGTGGCGGTCGAGCCGGTGAACGAGATCCTGGCCACGCCCGGGCTGGTGCTGATCTCGTCCCCCACGTCCTGCCCGCGGCCGAGCAGGATGTTGAAGGCGCCCGGCGGCAGGTCCGCCTCGTGCAGCGCCTGCGCGAGCACGTGCGACTGCAGCGGGCTCAGCTCGCTGGGCTTGATGACCGACGCGCAGCCCGCGGACAGCGCCGAGGCCAGCTTGCAGCAGATGGTGCCCACCGCGCTGTTCCAGGGTGCGATGAGCGCCGAGACGCCCACCGGCAGCATCACCACCGTGGCCGAGCCCACCTGCCGCGTGAGCGGGTAGTCCTGCAGCACCTGTGCCGCGTTGGCGAAGCACGCCGAGGCGTAGCGGCTCACCCACTGGGCGCGGGCGAGCGGCGCGCCGTACTCCTCGATGGTGACGTCGCGCAGCGCATCGGTGCGCGCCAGCACCGCCGCCTCCAGCCGGCGCAGCATGTCGATGCGCTGCGCCTTGGTCGTGCTGGCCAGCGCCGGCTGGGCACGCCCGGCCGCGGCAATGGCGCGCTTCGCGTCCTCGCGGTCGGCCAGCCTCGCGTGGCCGATGAGCTGCTCCGTCGCCGGGTCGATCATGTCCACGACCTCGGCGCCGTGCACCGGCACGAAGGCGCCGTCGATGTACGCCTGATGGATGTTCCACATGGCCGGGCACCTCGCCTTCAGTGCTGCGCCAGGTCCAGGATGGCAGCCGCGAAGGCCTCGGGCGCTTCCTGCGGCAGGTTGTGGCCGATGCCGCCCTGCAGGTTGCGGTGCTCGTAGCGGCCCGAGAACTTCTTCGCGTAGGCGGCGGGCTCCGGGTGCGGCGCGCCGTTGGCGTCGCCCTCCAGCGTGATGGTCGGCACCGTGATCACCGGGGCCTGGGCCAGGCGCTTCTCCAGGTCGTTGTACTTGGCCTCGCCCTCGGCCAGGCCGAGGCGCCAGCGGTAGTTGTGCACCGTGATCGCGACGTGGTCCGGGTTCTCGAAGGCGCGGGCGCTGCGCTCGAAGGTGGCGGCGTCGAAGTCCCACTTGGGCGAGGCGGTCTGCCAGATCAGCTTGGCGAAGGCGTCGCGGTTCTTGTCGTAGCCGGCGCGGCCGCGCTCGGTGGCGAAGTAGAACTGGTACCACCATTGCAGCTCGGCCTGCGGCGGCAGCGGGGTCTTGCCGGCCTCCTGGCTGCCGATGAGGTAGCCGCTGACCGACACCAGCGCCTTCACGCGCTCGGGCCACAGCGCCGCCATGATGCAGGCGGTGCGCGCACCCCAGTCGCAGCCGCCGACGACGGCCGTGCGGATCTTCAGCGCATCCATCAGCGCGATCATGTCCACGGCGATGGCGGACTGCTGGCCGTTGCGCGGCGTGTCGCCCGACAGGAAACGCGTGCCGCCGTAGCCGCGCAGGTAGGGCACGATGACGCGGTGGCCGGCCGCGGCCAGCAGCTGCGTGACGTCCGCGTAGGTGTGGATGTCGTAGGGCCAGCCGTGCAGCAGCAGCACCGGCTCGCCGTTGGCGGGGCCGGCCTCGTAGTACGCGACGTTGAGCACGCCCGCGTCGACGGTCTTCAGCGGCTCCATGCGCTTTGAGCCGTTCCCGCCGCGCCCCCGCGCACCGCCCGGGCCGGGCGAGCCGGCAGCCTGCGCGAAGGCGGGCGCGGCGGCCACCAGCTGGGCGGCCGCGGCGCCGAGGGCGGCGGTCCCGAGGAAGGATCGGCGCGGCAGATTGAATGAGTCGGACATGGAACAGCTCCTTTTTGCGTCAGTGAATTCGGAGGTTGGTCGGATGGCCGGTCGTGGAGCCGACCCGGCCTTCTCCAGCCGCACGGCGACTGGCGGGCCGACTATGGGCGGCAGGGCCGGGCTGGCGCCGCGCTTGCGTATCCCCGTGTATCTGCGGCCGCTTTGCCGACAATAGTTTTCGCGGGGGCGAACGCGGAATGCCGAGGTATCGGTACGACCATCGTGCAATGGCGCGGCGCGTGCGCATGGGTTGAGATCGGTGGCTTCGATACCTTCCCATTTCGCATCTTCATCATGAGCAGCAAGCCACTCATCGGCGTGATCCTCGGGGCCTCGCGCCAGGGCCGCCTGTCCGAGGTGCCCGCGCACTGGATCCATGCACTGGCCAGCGAGCGCGGCGACCTGCAGGTCGAGCTCGTGGACATCGGCCGCCACCCCCTGCCCTTCTTCGACGCGCCGCTGAACGGCACCGCGGGCAGCGCGCCGCACGCGGACATCGCACGGCGCTGGGATGCCGCGCTCGAGCGGATGGACGGCTTCGTCGTGGTGGTGCCAGGGGACGATCCGCTGCGCATCGGCCGGCGCGCCGCGCCCATCGGCGGGGAGACGGCGGCCTTCCTGCACAAGCCCGTCGGCTTCGTCGGCTACGGCCGGCAGGCGGGCATGCCCAATGTGCACGCCCTGCGCTCACTCGCTTCCGCGCTGAGGATGGCGCCGGTGAGCCACGAGGTACACCTGAGCCTGCGCGAGGTCATGAGCGTGTGGCAGATGGAGCGCGACTTCGACGCCTACCCGCACCTGGCGCGGGCCGCGAAGGACATGCTGGACGAGCTGGCGTGGTGGACACACGCCCTGCGGGCCGCGCGCGGCTGGACGACGCAACGGGCAGCGCTGCCGCCGCTGCGGCGCGCACGGCAGCTGGTGCACCGCTGGATGCACGGCCCGCACGCGGCCCCGTCGGGGTGGCCGGTGCAGGTCGCCGGCCTCGCGGACGAGGCCGTCGCGCGTCAGTGAGTCGTGGCCGCGGCCTCGGCGATGAGCCGCGCGACCGCATCGGGATGCGAGGTCATCACCACGTGCGAAGCGCTCTTGATCACCACGGTCTTCACCGCCTTGGCGCGCTGCGCCATGAAGGCCTGGGCGGCCGGCGGGATGTTCTTGTCCTGGCCTCCGTAGACGAACCATGAGGGCACGGTCTTCCACGCAGGCGCCGATGCCGCCTCGCCGAGCGCCGCCTGCGCGATGGGGCGCTGCGTGGCGGCCATGAGGCGGGCGTCCCGGGCCGGCACGTCCGCGGCGAACTGGTCGTGGAAGCGGTCCTTCAGGATGTAGAGGTCCTGCCCGCCATCCGCGAGCGCCACCGGCGGTGCGAGCGCGGGCCCCAGCGTGCTGCCAGGGAAGCGCCCGGCCAGCGCCGCGGCCGATTCGCCCTCTTCCGGCGCGAACGCGGCGACGAAGACCAGGGCCTGGACATTGGGCCTGTTCTTCGCCGCCTCGGAGATCACCATGCCGCCATAGGAATGGCCGACCAGCACCACCGGGCCCTTGACCGCGTCGACCAGTCCGCCGACCTGTGCGGCATCGGACTTCACGCCGCGCAGCGGGTTGGCCGCGGCGATCACGGGGTAGTGCTGCGCCTCCAGCTTGCGGATGACGCCGTTCCAGCTCGACGACTCCGCGAAGGCGCCGTGCACCAGCACGATGGTCGGCTTGGGCGAAGTCTCGTCAGCGCGCGGCTGCGCGCTTGCGCCCAGCGTGAATGCGCCGGCGAAGGCCAATGCCCCGATGGCGGCGACGGCGCGAAGTAGACGGCGGGAAGGAGTTTTCATGGAAAGGTCCTGTGAAAGAAGCGTGCTTCACCACCCCTCGCGCCATGCGAGGGGCCGGTGCACGGCCCGATTGAATGGCGGCGCACCAGTGGCCGTGGCGCTGCCTGTAATCCACTGTGTCTGCGCCACCGTTCGACATGAAGGAATACCCGCGCGCCCCGCTGCATGAATCCGAGTGTGTGGCTCCGCGAGGCCAGATACATGCGCATGCGAAAGGCGCGCGCCCGCGCGCCGCGCTTCGAAGAATCGCCCGTGCCGAGCGCACGAAGCGCCGCGGCCTCCCCATCAACTCCTCCAGGTTCCTCCCATGAATCCATCGAGCACGCCCAAGAGATCCAGACCTTCCGTGCAGTCGCTGCTGCTGTACGTCGGCGCCCTCGCGCTGGCCGCGGGCGGCGCGGTCATCTCCGTCGCCGCCAGCGGCGCCGAAGAGACTTCGCCCATCTACGGGGTCAGCATTCCCAGGGGCTACCGGCAGTGGCAGTTCGTCGCGCCGGCCATCGAGGCGGCGCCGCTGGACGAGTTGCGCGCCGTGCTGGGCAACGCCAAGGCCATCGACGCCTACGGCAAGGGCACCCTGCCCTTTCCCGATGGCACGGTACTGGTCAAGCTGGCGTGGAAGCAGGCGCCATCGCCCGAGTTCGAGCCGGCCACCATCCCCGGCGCCGCGACCACGGTGCAGGTCATGGTGAAGGACTCGAAGCGCTATGCCGCCACGGGTGGCTGGGGCTTCGGGCGCTTCATCGACGGCCGGCCCGCCGACCTGGCGCAGCACCAGACCTGCTTCGCCTGCCACGCGGCGCGGGTCAAGGACCGCGACTACGTCTTCACGCGGCTGGCGCCCTGAATGAAATTTACTGTGCAGGCAAGGCGGTGCGATACACAGCCATACGCGTTGCGGCCCCGCCGCGCCCTGCCGCTCCAAGAATTCATGCAGCCGGTCGCTGCAGTCCGTTTCGGCAGCAGCCGGCGCTGTTCCAACCCTCAACTTCGAAAGAGAACCATGAAGTCATCCACTGCACTTCTCGCTTCCACCGCCGCGCTGTGCGCCCTTCTTGCCGGCAGCGTCCATGCCGAGCAGTACCAGGGCGTGCTGCGCTTCCAGTCGACCGAATCGCGCGCCCAGGTGCGCGCGCAGGCCGTCGTCGCCGCACACACGCCGGACCCGTATCGCGAAGGCGCCAACGCCGACCTGCCCAGCGCCTTGCCCCATGAAGCGGACCGCGCGCAGGTGCGGGCCCAGGCCGACGAGGCCGCGCGCGCCGGCAACCTGTACAGCGACGTCGCGGGCGACGGCGTCACGCCGCTCCCGAACAGCTCGATCGACCGGCAGGCCGTGCGCCAGCAGGCGATCACCGCCGCGGCGCGCGGCATTTCCGACGGCGTGGAGTGAGGCCGCGTTCCGGCCGCGCGCGGCCGGATGCTCAGGCAGCCAGCATCACCCTTTCCTCCAGCTTGCCGGCCATGTTGACCAGGTCCGGCAAGGTGCGGGCACCCATCTTGCGCATGGCGCTGCCCCGATGCGCCTTCACCGTGACCTCGGTGATCCCCAGCTCGGCACCCACCTGCTTGTTGAGCAGGCCCCGCACCACCAGCGACATCACTTCCCGCTCGCGCTCCGTGAGCGCCTCGTAGCGCGCGCGGATGCCGCGCAGGTCGACCGCCTGCGCGATCGCCGCCCGGCTGCGCGCCAGCGCCTCCTCGATCGAGCGCAGCAGGCTGGAGCCGCAGATCGGCTTGGCCAGGAAGTCCATGGCCCCCGCCTTCATCGCCTGCACGGCCACCGGCACGTTTGCCTGGCCGGTGGTGGCGATCACCGGCATCTCCGTGCGCTCGGCCACGATGCGCCGCTGCAGCGACATGCCGCCGGGATGCGGCGGGCTCACGTCCAGCACGAGGCAGCTCGGGCCCGCATGCGGCACGCGACTGAGGAACTGCTGCGCGCTCGGGAAGCACTCGGCGCGCCAGCCGCTGTTGTCCACCAGGGCGGCGAGCGACGCGCGCGCCGCCTCGTCGGCATCGACCACGAACACGAGCGTCGGCGCGGCGGGCTGGGGCGGCAGGAAAGCCGGCCCCAGAGGGACCGGCGAAGAGGAAGGGGAAAGGAGGTTGTTATGCATGAATATCTCCTGGCCGGCGGGAATCGCATGGCCGCACCGCATTGGAGCGCGGCCGCCGAGGAGATGGGCATGGCCGGCGATGGCCGGTGTTAGGCGTTGTTAGCCGCCCGCCGCGGCTCGCTCCCGGGCTCATCCAGCGATGCAAGAAGCGCGCTCGCCTCGCGCAGGTCGGCGGTGCCGAAGCCCTCGTCGTAGCCGGCCAGCACGTCTTGCAGCAGCGCCCGGCCCTGCCCGTTGCGGCCGGACGCGCTCCACAGGCGAGCCATGTCCATGGCGGTTCGCAGTTCCCAGCCACGCGCACCCTGGCGGCGGCTCCAGTCCAACGATTCGCGCAGGCACTGCTCGGCCTGCACGGGATCGCCCGACAGGGCGCGCGCCTTGACGCGCAGCAACTCGGGCAGGTTGTACAGGTCGCCGTTCGCGTGGACGTGTGCCAGGGTCTGGTCCAGCAGAGCCACAGCCTCGCCGATCCTGCCGATCAGGATCAGCCCCTCGGCCAGCGTGAGGTTGAAGGCCGTGGTGAGCAGTTCATAGCGCAGTTCATGCAGCTCGACCAGGCAGCGCTCGATGGCGGCCACGCCGCGCGCCGGGTCGCCGCTGCGCAGCGCCAGCTCGCCCTTGACGCCCCGGCCCACCGCCAGGTAGGGCGTGAGCGAATGCGATTCCGCATAGGCGATGAAGCTGTCGATGTCGCGCTCGGCGAGTTCCAGGTCCCCGACCCAGAGGTACACCGACACCGCCCAGATCAGCGCGATGCAGATCGTGACCGGATGGCCGAGCGCACGCGCCTCGTCGACGGCCTGCCGGGCCAGCACCACCGCCTGGTCCGGCCGGCCCTGCAGCCACAGCGTGCGGGCCAGCGCGATGCGGGCGCGGTTGCCGTGGTCGAAGCCCGAGTAGATCGTGCTGCCGTGCACCGGATGCACCGCGCCCGCGATCGCCGCCTCCAGCAGCGGACGCGCCGCGGCCTGGTCGCCGGTGAGGTGCCTGCACAGCCCCAGCAGCGAGTTCGCGGTGGCATGGGCCGTCGGGTCGGCGATGGTGCCGGCCACGGCCACGCTGCGCTGCGCGTAGTCCAGCGAGACGACGAAGTCGCCGATGCGCTCGTGGAAGATCTGCAGCCGCGCCAGCAGTTGCACCTGGCTCGCGCCGTCGCCCAGTTCCTCGGCCACGGCCAGGCTGCGCTCCAGGGCATGGCGGACCTGCTCGCTGTTGCCGCGCGTGAACATCTGCGAAAGGCCGAGCGCGGCCTGCAGGTTCATCTCTGTCGGGCTGCCGCGCGAGGCCTCGTCCAACTCCCCCAGGGCACGCTCCGACCAGCGCTGGCACTCCGCGAGCAGCGACATGGCCAGGAAGGCCGGCACCGCCGCCGCCGCCAGCGCGGTGCCCAGCGCGGGCGCGCCGCCCGGCTCGAAGCACCACCGCAACGCCGCGCGCACGTTGCCCAGGTCGGCCACGTCGGCGGCGCGCCCGGCATCGCCGGAGAAGGCGGCGTCGGTGGCGGCCACCTGCTCCAGCCGGCGGCGGAAGTACATCGCGTGCCGCAGGCAGACCGCGTCGAAGGCCTGCGCATCCGCCTTGGACAACGCATAGGCGCGCGTGCTCTCCAGCAGCCGGAACATCGGGCGCACGCCCGAGCGGTGCACGGCCAGCAGCGATTTCTCCGCCAGGCTGGCGATCGCGGCGATCACCTGCTCCTGGCTCAGCGCGGGCACAACCACCACCTGGCGCGCAGCCTCCAGCGAGAAGTCGCCCACGAACACCGGCAGCTGGCACAGCACCTCGCGCTCGCCGTCGTCCAGCAGCTGGTAGCTCCAGTCCAGCGTGGCCTGCAGCGTCTGGTGGCGCGGCTGGGCGGTGCGCTGGCCGGGCCAGGACAGGGTCAGGCGCTCGTCGAGCAGCGCCGCGGTCTGCTGCAGCCCGTAGGTGGCCACGCGCCGCGCGGCCAGCTCGATGGCCAGGGCCACGCCGTCGAGCTTGCGGCAGATGCCGGCGACGATCCGCGCGTCCACGTCGTCGAGCTCCAGCCGGGCGCCGCCCGCGACCGCGCGGTCCACGAACAGGCGCGCCGCGGGATAGGCGAGCACGTCGCCCACGGTGATGCCGGGCTGGTCCGGCGGGCTGGCCAGCGGCTCCAGCCGGTGCACGTGCTCGCCCTGCGTGCGCAGCGCCTCGCGGCTGGTGGCCAGGATGTGCACGCCCGGCGCGGCCAGGGAGATGCGCTGCGCGAGCAAGGCGGCCTCCTCGATCACGTGCTCGCAGTTGTCCAGGATCAGCAGCATGCGCCGCTCGCGCAGGTAGGCGAGCAGGCTGGGCACCGGGTCGGTCGAGCGCACCGACAGCCGCAGCATGGAGGCGATGGCGGTCGGCACGAGCGCGCCGTCGCTCAGCGCCGCCAGGTCGATGAAGAAGACCTCGCCCTCGAAGAAGGGCAGCAGGTCGTGGCCGGTGCGCACAGCCACCGTCGTCTTGCCCACGCCGCCCGAGCCGGTGACGGTGACGAAGCGGCGCGTGCGCAGCTGCGCCGAGATCGCGTCCAGGTCCTCCAGACGCCCCACCATGCCGGCGAGTTGCGCGGGCAGGCGGTCGTCTTGCGCCGGCGCGGCCGGCGCTGCCTCGTGGGCGGAGGCATCGCCGTGCGAGACGGCGGCGACGAAGCTGTAGCCCCGCCCCACGATGTTGGCGATGTAGCGGGCGCCGTCGGCGCCGTCTCCCAGGGCCTGGCGCAGCATGGTGATCTGGAAGCGCAGGCTGCCGTCCGACACGACGACGCCGGGCCAGGCCAGGGCCAGCAGCTCCTGCTTGCTCACCACGGTGTTGGCGCGCGCCACCAGCACCAGCAGCACGTCCATGGCGCGCCCGCCGAGCTCCACCGCGGTGCCCTCGCGCAGCAGCAGCCTTTCTCCCTGCACCAGCGTGAAGGGCCCGAAGCGCACGACGGCGCCCGGCCACGCGGTGGAGTCGCGGGGCAGGAGGGGCGCGGGCACGGGCTGGGTCATCGAGAAGGACGATCGGCTGCTTCGAAGGCGGGCCCGGATGTTATCGGAGACGCGCAGTCCCCATGTCCCGGCAGCGATCGAAAAGTAGTGTGTCGGCCCGCTTCGCCGGATACGCAACGGTACGCAGCTTCGCCTCGGCGCCCGCGCGCACGCCGAAGATCGGCCCATGAAATTCCGCATCAGCGCCTTTTCCATCGTCTTCGGCGTACTGGCCTGCGCAGCAGCGCTCAGCCTGGCCGTGCTGCCACCGGCCGATGACACGCCTGCCGGCACGCCAGCGGCTGCGCCGGCCTTCCGCGACATCGACACGTGGATCAACTCCGAGCCGCTCACGCTCGATGCGCTGCGCGGCAAGGTGGTCCTGGTGGACTTCTGGACCTACGCCTGCGTCAACTGCCTGAACACACTGCCCCACGTCAAGGCCTGGCACGAAAAGTACAAGGACCAGGGCCTGGTCGTGGTGGGCGTGCACACGCCCGAGTACGCCTTCGAGAAGCCCACCGCCAACGTGCAGGCCGCCGTCGCCCGGCTGCAGATTCCGTACGCGGTGGCGCAGGACAACCAGTACGCCACCTGGAAGGCCTTCGACAACCATTTCTGGCCGGCCCTCTACCTGATCGACCGGAACGGCCACGTCGTCTACTCGCACTTCGGCGAGGGGCGCTACGCGCAGACCGAGGAGCGGATCCGCCAGCTCCTCGCGCAGGCGGGCCCGCAAGATTCCTGAGGAAACACGCCATGAGAAAACTATGGTTCGCCCTGCTGTTCCTGGCCGGCGGCATCGCGCAGGAGCTGCGCAACCCGGTCAGCTGCCAGACCATCGCCACGCGCCAGGCCGCCGAGCCGGCCCGGCGGCCACGGCGCTGACGCACCCCTCTCTAGTCGCGCGCCTCGACGGTCGAGGCGAAGACATAGCCCTCGCTTCGCACCGTCTTGATGTACTGCGGCTCCCGCGCGTCGTCGCGCAGGCGCTGGCGCAGGCGGCTGACCAGCAGGTCGATCGAGCGCTCGAACAGTTCCGCATCGCGGCCTTGCGTCAGGTTCAGCAGCTGGTCCCGGCTGAGCACCACGTTGGGATGGTCGAGGAAGATGCGCAGCAGCCGGTACTCGGCGCCGCTGAGCGCCACCATGGTGCCGGTGTCGTCGATCAGGTGGCGCGCCGAGGTGTCGACCTGCCAGGGTCCGAAGGCCAGCATGCGGGCCGACTCGGCGGACTGCATGTTCGGCGGCAGCATGCGCGTGCGGCGCATCACCGCGCGGATGCGCGCCAGCAGCTCGCGCGCCGAGAAGGGCTTGGCCAGGTAGTCGTCGGCGCCCATCTCCAGGCCGAGGATGCGGTCGGCCTCCTCGCTGCGCGCGGTGAGCATCAGGATCGGGGTGGCCTTGTGCTTGCCGGTGCGCAGGTCGCGGCACAGGGTGAGCCCGTCCTCGCCCGGCAGCATCAGGTCCAGGATGATCAGGTCGAAGGGGCCCGAGGCCTCGAGCGCGGCGCGCATGTGGCGGCCGGTGGGCACCGCCACCACGCGCAGGCCGTTCTTGACGAGGTAGTTGGTGAGCAGCTCTCGGATCTCGCGGTCGTCGTCGACGATGAGCACGTGGTCGGAAGGACGGGAATTCATGGCTTGCGAATGTAGCCAGCCGCGGCGCCGGTGTCAGCGCCTTTGTATTCCCAAGTGTCTGAGGGGCGGGGCCGGATACACGGGCATACGCAGGCGCGGCCCGCCGGTGCAAGCGCTGCCAAGAATGGCGCTCCTCCATTCATCCAGCAAGGTTCGCGAACATGACACAGGTCCAGAAGGTTCTCTACACCGCCCACCAGCACACCACCGGCGGCCGCGACGGCGGCAGCTCCCGCAGCTCCGACGGGCGCCTGGACATCCGCTTCTCCACCCCCGGCGGCGCCGGCACCGGCACCAACCCCGAGCAGTTGCTGGCGGCCGGCTGGTCGGCCTGCTTCATCGGCGCCATGGCGCGGGCTGCTGCCCGGCTGAAGGTGGCCCTGCCCGCCGACACCGCGGTCGACACCGAGATCGACCTGTGCCTGACCGGCGACGCCTTCTCCCTGCAGGCACGCCTGAACGTGAGCCTGCCCGGCCTGGACGCCAGCGTGGCCCGCGCGGTGGCCGACGGCGCCCACCAGATCTGCCCGTACTCCAAGGCGCTGCGCGGCAACATCGACGTGGCGATCAACGTCGCCTGAGCGGCGGCACCGGGAGCGTGTGCTTCCAATACATTGGGATACACGCCCGGGCCGAATTCCCTGTTCGGCGCCTATAACCGCTTCCCATGCCCCAGCCATCCGCATCCACTGCCAGCCTGCCCCCCGCCCATGAAGCCGCGCAGAGCGGGCGCGGGTGGCAGAGCCTGTGGCCGCAGTCGCTGTTCGCGCGCGTCACGGTGATCTTCATCGTGGGCCTGGCGATCGCACAGGCGCTGACCTACGCGGCGATCGACTACGAGCGCGAGTCGGCCATGCGCGAGCTGATGATGAGCGGCATCGAGCAGGACATCGCCAGCTCCATCGCGATCCTCGACCGGCTCCCCGCCGCCGAGCGCGCCGGCTGGCTGCATCGCCTGGAGCGGCGCAACTACCGCTTCGTGCTGGGCGGCAGCGTGAGCGGGCCGGCCCCGGCCAGCGCGTCGGCGCGGCAGTTCGCCAGCGCCATCCGCAACGCGCTGCGGCCCTTCGAGGTCGAGCACGTCGCCCAGGGCGGCGCCGGCCGCGACGCGCTGCGCATGCAGGTGCGGCTGTCCGACGGCGCCTCGGTCGTCGTGGATGCGCGGCGCGTGGGCATGCCCGTGGCCGACTGGGTCGTGTGGCTGCTGCTGGTGCAGCTGGCGGTGCTGGCGGTCTGCGGCTGGCTGGCGGCGCGGCTGGTGACGCGGCCGCTGGCGCGGCTGGCCGCGGCCGCCGACGAGCTGGGCCCCGACCTGAAGGCGCAGCATGTGGACGAGCAGGGCCCCAGCGAAGTGGCGCAGGCGGCGCGCGCCTTCAATGCCATGCAGGGCCGCATCAGCGACTACCTCGCCGAGCGCGTGCAGATCCTGGCGGCCATCTCGCACGACCTGCAGACGCCCATCACGCGCATGCGGCTGCGCACCGAGTTCATGGACAACGAGCAGGACCAGTTCAAGTTCCGCCAGGACCTGGACGCGATGAACGCCCTGGTGCGCGAGGGCGTGACCTACGCGCGCACGCTGCAGGGCACGCGCGAGCCGCCCTGCCGCATCGATGCCGACGCCCTGTTCGAAAGCATGGTCTCGGACTACGCCGACGCCGGCCAGGAAGTGGCGCTGGCGGGCCGCATCGGAGAGCCCATCGTGACCCGGCCCAACGCGCTGCGCCGCATCCTCACCAACCTCATCGACAACGCGCTGAAGTTCGGCAGCGAGGTGCGGCTGCAGGTGCACTTCGAGGGCGGGCGCCTGACCCTCGCGGTGAGCGACAACGGCCCGGGCATCCCGCCGGAGCACCTGGAATCGGTGATGAAGCCCTTCTACCGCGTCGAGGGCTCGCGCAACCGCAGCACGGGTGGCACCGGGCTGGGCCTGGCCATCGCCCAGCAGCTGGCCCATGCCATGGGCGCGCAGCTGAGCCTGCGCAACCGCAGCGAGGGCGGGCTGGAAGTCAGCCTGTCGATGGACACGCGCGCCGCACTGCAGGACTGAGCCGCGGCTTTGTATGGCCGTGTATCTGGCGCCTGCCAGGTACGTGGGCATACCAATCGGGCGCTTCCCGACACACGCCAAATACACGCGGCGAATCCAATGGATGCATCGCTCAACTCCAACGAGAAGACAAGATGTTCATCCTGGTCGTGGCCTATCTGGGCGGGATCCTCACCATCCTCAGCCCCTGCGTGCTCCCGGTGCTTCCCTTCGTGTTCGCCCGCGCCGACCGGCCCTTCCGCTCGCACGGGCTGCCGCTGCTGCTGGGCCTGGCCCTGAGCTTCGCAGCCACCGCCACGCTGGCGGCCGTCGGCGGCGGCTGGGTGGTTTCGCTGAACGAGTACGGCCGCACCGCGGCGCTCGCGCTGATCGCCCTGTTCGGCGCCGCGCTGCTGTTCCCCGGCTGGGCCGAGCGGCTGAGCCAGCCCTTCGTGCGCCTGGGCAACCGCCTCTCGGAGTCCGGGCCCGGCTCCCAGCGCCTGGGCTTCGTCGGGCCGCTGCTCCTGGGCGTAGGCATCGGCATGCTGTGGACGCCGTGCGCCGGCCCCATCCTTGGCCTGATCCTCACCGGTGCCGCCCTGCGCGGCGCCAACGCCGGCACTTCACTGCTGCTGCTGGCCTATGCGGCGGGCGCTGCCACCTCGATGGCGGCTGCCCTGCTGTTCGGCGGCCGCGTGTTCGCCAGGCTCAAGGGCACGCTGCGCACCGGCGAGACCATCCGCCGCGTCGCCGGTGCCGCGGTGCTGGGCGGCACGGCCGCCATCGCCCTGGGCCTGGACACGCAGCTGCTCAGCCAGATCTCGCTGGGCGGCACCACGCGGCTGGAGCAGTCGCTGGTGGACAGGATCGCCCCGCGCTCGGCGCAGATGACGCAGCCCAGCTCCTCGACGCGCCCGGCCCGGGACGGCTTCGTGCTGACGGCGGCCGGCGCGGGCGACGCCGCCGCGGCGCCGCGCCTTCCGGTGCAGGGCAGCTTTCCGTCGCTGGCCGGCGCCACCGAGTGGATCAACTCGCCGCCGCTGAGCGCCGAGGGCCTGCGCGGCAAGGTGGTGCTGGTCGACTTCTGGACCTACTCGTGCATCAACTGCCTGCGCACCCTGCCCTACCTGAAGGCATGGGCGCAGAAGTACAAGGACGACGGGCTGGTGGTCGTGGGCGTGCACACGCCCGAGTTCGCCTTCGAGAAGAAGCCGTCCAACGTGCGCTCGGCGGTGAAGGAGCTGGACATCGGCTTCCCGGTGGCGCTGGACAGCAACTTCTCCATCTGGCGCGCCTTCGGCAACCGGGCGTGGCCGGCCTTCTACTTCATCGATGCGCAGGGCCGCATCCGCCACCAGCAGCTCGGAGAAGGCCGCTACGACAAGGCCGAAAGCGTGATCCGGCAACTGCTGGCGGAGGCGGGCAGCGCCGTGCCCTCGGCGCAGTTCGTGGCACCCGTGGGCCAGGGCACGCAGGCGGCGGCGGGGCCGGCGCCCGCGCTCTCGGGCGAGACCTACGTCGGCTACGCGCAGGCGACCAACTTTGCCTCGCCGGGCGGCTTCGCGCGCGACCGCGCCCGCAACTACGCCGCCGCGCCCGAGCTTGGCCTGGACGAGTGGTCCCTGGCCGGCAGCTGGACGGTGGAGGGCGAGCGGGCCGTGCTCGACAAGGCCGGCGGCCGCATCAGCTACCGCTTCCAGGCGCGCGACCTGCACCTGGTGCTGGGCGCCTCGAAGGACGGAAGCCCGGTGCGCTTCAAGGTCCGCATCGACGGCAAGGCGCCGGGGGCCGACCACGGCTCGGACATCGACGCCGAAGGCAACGGCGTCGTCGAGCGCCAGAAGCTCTACCAGCTGGTGCGCCAGGGCAAGGGCAGCCGGAGCCGCGTGTTCGAGATCGAATTCCTGGACCCGGGTGCGCAGGCCTATGCGTTCACCTTCGGCTAGCCGGGGGCCCGCGCCGTGATGACGCTCGGATGGCTCGTGCCGGCTCCGCCCTGGGTATGCTCGCCGGTCCAGATGAAAGTGCCGATGAGCGCCGCCGATTTCCTCCTCTCCCAAGAAGTCCAGCAGATCGTCAAGATCGCCTACGCGCAGACCGCCGAGCAATTCAGCGCCGCCACGCTGGCGCGCATGTCCCGGCTGGAGCTGCCCACCATCGAGGCCACGCTGCCCCACCTGGTCACCAGCGGCATCCTGCGCTGCAGCGAGGCGGTGGACGGCGAGGCCCCGGCGCACTACGCCGCCAACACAGCCTTCGTGTTCTATCCCGAGCTTCGGCGCATCGCGCTCAAGTCCTTTGCCGCGGCGGAGCCGCTGCGGGCGATGCTGCGCTCGAAGTTCCGCGACTCGGTGCTGCGGGCCTTCATCCTCGGCGAGGACGAGGCCGCCGGCGCGCTCGACCTGCTGATCGTCCACGGGGAGAAATGCCCGGCGAAGGAAGAGCTCGATGCGGCGCTGCAGCGGCTGCGCAAGTCAGGCGCGCTCAGGCTTCACCTGCGGGTGCAGGTCATGCCCGACAGCCGCTTCGAGGACATGCTGGCGCGGCAGGACCCCGGCAGCAGCGCGTCGATCGAGATCGTCGCGGCCGGCGAGACGAAGGCCAGGCCCTCGGCAGATCGGGTCGGCCTGTTCGAGAAGGCCAGGCGCCGCTTCGTCGCCATGGCGTCCTGATCCGTCCCGGGGCTCAGGCCGGGCCGGCGCCCGCCAGGCTCCTCTGCCGGGCGTCGCGCATCAGCCGCTCGGCCACCAGCTCGAGGAAGAAGAAGCCGAAGCGCGGATTCTGGAAGTACATCTGCCGGACCTCGTCATAGGACACCAGCAGCAAGGCCCCGTCCTGCTCGCACACCACGGTCTGGGTCCGCGTGTGGCCGCGGGTCAGCAGCCCGAGTTCGCCGATGAGGTCGCCCGGCCCGAGCAGGACATCGGCTTCGACCGCATGGAACTGTCCGCCGAGGATGAACAGCACCTCGCCCGCCGCATCGCCCCGCCGGAACAGCGTTTCTCCGCGCCGGACATGCCTGCGGCGCGAGAAGGGCTTGAGCCACTCCAGCGACAGCCGGCTGGCGGAGATCTCGCGGATCTGCCGCGTCAGGCGCAGCAGCTGCCACAGCCGCCACACGTTCAAGGGCAGCAGCGTCGCATGCAGCAGGAGCACCGGATGGATGTGACCGAGCAGCCCATAGGTGATGAACACGAGGTTGGACACGATCCCCACGATGCGCAGGTGCAGCATCGTCTTCATGGAGAAGGTGGTCAGCGTCATCAGGGCACCGAGATAGCCGAAGGTCTCTATCCATTGCATGCCGCAGCTCCGTGTGTGGTTGCATCACCGCGAGGGGCCCGTTCCCGCGGCGATTGTCACTGCTGCCTCGATGGACCTGCCAGCCGGCCCCTTCATGGCCGCGGCAGCGACGCGGATGCCGCTCAGGCCATCAGGGAGCCGCGGATCTCCGACACGGGCAGCTGCTCGCGCCGGGGCAGCAGCTGCGACTCGGGGGTGCCGGCGCGCAGGTGGGCGAGCATGACTTCGGGATCGAACTCCACGCCGATGGGGTTGAGCTCGAAGTTCGGCCCGAACATGAAGCCGTTGGCCTCGTCGTTGCTGCCGAAGCAGTCGGTCTGGAACTCCATCTGGTTGCCGTCGGGGTCGGCGTAGTAGAGCGACACCGTGATGCCGTGGTGGATGCACCAGTAGGGCAGGATGCCGCGCCCCTGCAGCTCGACGTACTTGTCCATCAGCTCGCGCAGGTTGCGGTAGCCGTAGGCCACGTGGTCCATGCCGGGCTGGCCGCGCGGCGTGCGCGCGTCCGACTCGCCGCCCTTGATGATCGACAGGTTGAGCAGGGCCACGCGGTGGTGCTCGTCGTCGTAGGTCACGAAGGCGATGACGGGGCTCTGGTACTGGACCTTGCCGTTGAACACCGTCACGTACCAGTCCAGCATTGCCTGGAACTGGTAGGTGCGGTAGACCACGTGGGCGAAGGTGCGGGGGCGGATGGCTTCCTGGGGCATGGCGCTTGTCTCCTTGTGTTGTTCTGGCGGGCTCGTTCTTTTCTCAGACGACCTTCTGGCGCTGCGTGCCCAGCGGGCCGGCGCTGAGCGTCATCACGTCGCCGCGGCGCAGGAACACCGGCTGCGGCTTGATGCCCAGGCCCACGCCTTCGGGCGTTCCGGTGATGACCACGTCGCCGGGCAGCAGGGTCATGAACTGGCTCAGGTGCGAGACGATCTGCGCGATGGGGAAGATCATGTCGGCCGTGTTGCTCTTCTGGCGCACCTGGTCGTTCACCTTCAGCTCCAGCGGGATGGCCTGCGGGTCGGGCAACTCGTCGCTGGTCACCAGCCAGGGGCCGATGGGGCCGAAGCCGTCGAAGCTCTTGCCCTTGCCCCACTGGCCGCCGCGCTTGATCTGCCAGTCGCGCTCGGACACGTCGTTGGCCAGGCAGTAGCCGGCCACGTGCGACAGCGCACGCTCCACCGGCACGTCGCGCGCCGTGGTGCCGATGACGAAGCCCAGCTCGATCTCCCAGTCGCCGGCCTCCGAACCGGGCGGCAGCCGCACGTCGTCGTCGGGTCCGGCCAGCGAGGTCAGCGCCTTGGTGAAGACCACCGGCTCCTTGGGAATCTCCAGCCCCGCTTCCTGCGCATGCTTGCGGTAGTTCAGGCCGATGGCGACGAACTGCCGCACGCCGGCCACCGGCGCGCCCAGCCGCGTGCCGGCCGGCACCAGCGGCATGCGCTTGAGGTCGATGGCGGCCAGCGCCTTCAGCTTCTCGGGGGCGAGCCACTCGGGCGTGAAGTCGGGCACCAGCAGCGACAGGTCGCGCGCCTGGCCGTCGGCGTCGAGCGCGCCGGGTTTCTCCTGGCCCAGCGGGCCGTGTCGTAGCAGCTTCATGTTCGGGTCTCTCTCTCTTGATCTCAGGAACGGATGTCGAATTCGATATGGCTGAGGCTGCCGTCGAACAGCGCGATGGCCTCCAGCACACGGGGACGCAGCGCCTTGCGCTCTTCGCACTCGAGCATGCGCTGCGCATCGGCGAGGCTGTCGAAGGCCACCAGCACCTGCAGTGCGACGGCGGGCGGCGAATCCTCGCGCTTGACCGGCCACAGGCCGCGCACGCTGCTCACGCCGGGCATGGCGCGCATGGCGGGCAGAAGCTCCCGCTCGATCAGGTCTTGGAACTGCTGCTCGGCCCCCGACTTGGGGGCGCCGATCCAGTAGGCGGAACGCATGTACATCGGTGTCTCCTTGAAGGCTGCATGCTGCCCGGCACTCAGCGATAGGCAAAGATGCCAATCGCCGCGCACCGATACGGTCCTGGCATCGCTCGCCTACACGCCCACGTAGGTATGCAGCAGCTCGGGTTGGGCGCGCAGCTCGGCCGAGGTGCCGCTCCATGCCACCTGCCCCTTGGCCACGATGAAGTGGCGGTCGGCCAGGCGCAGCAGCGGGCCGATGTTCTTGTCGATCACCACCATCGCCAGGCCCGAGGCCTTGAGCGAATCCAGGCACTGCCAGATCTCCCCGCGCACCAGCGGCGCCAGCCCCTCGGTGGCCTCGTCGAGGATGAGCAGGCGCGGGTTGGTCATGAGCGCGCGGCCGATCGCCAGCATCTGCTGCTCACCGCCCGAGAGGTTGCAGGCCAGGTTGCGCTCGCGCTCGCGCAGCCGGGGGAACATGGCGTAGACCCGCTCCAGCGTCCAGGGCTGCGAGTGGCCGTGCCGGTTGGCGCCGGTCGCCACCAGGTTCTCGCGCACGCTCAGGTTGGCGAACACGCGCCGGCCCTCGGGCACCAGCCCGATGCCCGCGCGCGCCACCTGGTGCGCGGGGCGTCCGGCCAGGTCGGTGCCATCCAGCCGCACCGCGCCGCGCCGCGGCTTCATCAGGCCGGTGATGGACTTCACCAGCGTGGACTTGCCCATGCCGTTGCGGCCCAGCAGGGTGACGACCTCGCCGGCCTTCACGTCGAAGCTCATGCCGAACAGCACCTGGCTCGCGCCGTAGCAGGTGTCGATGTTGCTCGCCCGCAGCAGGCTGGTATCCGTCACAGCACTTCCTCCTCGTCGCCCAGGTAGGCGCGCCGCACCTCGGGGTCGTCGCGGATCTGCTCCGGCGTGCCCGTGGCGATGGGCCGGCCGTACACCAGCACGGTGATGCGGTCGGCCAGCGCGAACACCGCGTCCATGTCGTGCTCCACCAGCACCATGGCGTGCCGGCCGCGGATGCGCCGCAGCAGCTCGACCATCTCGGCCGACTCCTTCTGGCTCATGCCGGCCATCGGCTCGTCCAGCAGCATCAGGCGCGGCCCCAGGGCCAGCGTCATGGCCAGCTCCAGCTGCCGGCGCGCGCCGTGCGCCAGCGATGCGACCCGCCGGGCGCCCTGCCCGCCCAGGCCCACCTGCGCCAGCAGCGCCTGCGCCGGCTCGACCAGCGTGCGGTCGGAGTGCACGGCGCGCACGAAGCCGAAGCTGCGGCCGCTGGCGCTCTGCACCGCCAGCATCACGTTCTCCAGCACCGTGAAGTCGGGAAACACCGAGGTCACCTGGTAGCTGCGCGCCATGCCCAGGGCCACGCGCCGCTGCACCGACGCCTGCACGATCTCCTCGCCGGCGAAGACGATGGAGCCGGCATCGGGCCGCAGCTCGCCCGAGAGCTGGTTGATCAGCGTGGTCTTGCCGGCACCGTTGGGGCCGATGATGGCGTGCACCTCGCCCTCGCCGACATCGAGGTCGAAGCCGTCGGTCACGCGCAGGCCGCCGAAGCGCTTGGCCAGGCCGCGCACCTGCAGGAGGGGTGCCGTGCTGCCGCTCATTCGTCCTTCTCCTCGCGCTGCTGCAGCCAGCCGTACAGGCCCTGCTTGAGCGTCAGGGTCGCCAGCACCACCACGGCGCCGAGCACGCCCAGCCAATGCGTCTTCAGCAGCGACTCCAGCCCGCCGGGCAGGCCCCAGGCGCCGGAGGACAGCAGTTCTTCCAGCGCCAGCCACGCGACGGCGCCGACCACCGGGCCCAGCAGGCTGCCGGTGCCGCCCAGCACGATCATCACGATCAGCTCGCCCGACACCGACCACTGCATGTACGAGGGCGAGACGAAGCGCGCCAGGTTGGCCAGCAGCATTCCGGCCAGCACGCACACCTGGGCCGAGATGACGTAGGCCGTCAGGCGCGCGCGCAGGGTGTCGAAGCCCAGCGCGCGCATGCGCCGCTCGTTGGTCCTGCAGCCGCGCAGCGCCATGCCGAAGCGCGACTGCACCAGCCGGTGGAAGGCCGCCAGCGTGAGCACCAGCAGCGCGAACACGAGGTAGTACAGCACCACGTCGCTGCCCAGGTCGAGCACGCCGAAGTCGCTGCGCGCGGGCAGCGCGTAGCCGTCGTCGCCGCCGTACTGCTTCAGACCGACAGCAGCGAAGTACATCATCTGCGCGAAGGCCAGCGTGATCATGATGAAGGCCATGCCGCCCACGCGCAGGCACACCAGCCCGATCAGCGTGGCGAGCAGCGTTCCCGCGCCCAGCGCCACCGCCAGGTGCGCCCAGCCGTTGCCGATGCCGTGGTAGGACAGGATGCCCACCGCGTACGCCCCCACGCCGATGTACAGCGCGTGGCCGAAGCTGGCCATGCCGCCGTAGCCCACGATGAGATTGAGGCCCAGCGCCGCGAGCGCGAAGACCATCATTCGCGCCACCAGCGTAAGGTAGTAGGTCTGGCCGGTGAGCAGCGACAGCAGCGGCACCGCGGCCAGCACCGCCAGCAGCGCGATGCCGAAGGCGTGGCGCAGCCCTGCTGGACGGGGACGCTTCGTCATGGCGGGCACGAGCAGCGGCGCAGCGGCAAGGGTCGGGTTCTTATCCATGCTTCACCGGGAACAGCCCCGCAGGGCGAAAGGCCAGCACCGCGGCCATGAGGAAATAGATCAGCATCGAGGCGATGGCGGGCCCGGCGTTCTGCGCCAGCGAGCGCTCCACCACCTCGCGCAGCAGGCCGGGCAGGAAGGCGCGCCCGATGGTGTCGACCACGCCCACGATCAGCGCGCCGTAGAACGCGCCGCGGATGGAGCCGATGCCGCCGGTGACCAGCACCACCAGCGCCAGGATGAGGATGGGCTCGCCCATGCCCGGCTGCACCGTGAGGATGGGCCCGGCCATCAGCCCCGCGAGCCCCGCCAGCGCTGCACCGACGGCGAACACGAGGGCGCTCACCAGGCCGTTGTCCACGCCCAGGGCGGACAGCATCTGCGGGTCCGACGCGCCGGCGCGGATCAGCATGCCGGCGCGCGTGCGGTGGATCACCAGGTAGAGCGCCACCCCCACCAGCAGCCCGACGACGATGATCGCGAAGCGGTACGCGGGATAGGCGACGGGGCCCAGCTGCACCGTGCCGGCGAGCATCTGCGGCACCGTCATGAACACCGGCGCCTGGCCCCAGAAGAATCGCGCGACCTCGTTGAACACGAGGATGAGCCCGAAGGTCCCGAGCACCTGGTAGAGGTGGTCGCGCTGGTAGAGCCGGGCCAGCACGAGGCGCTCCACCGCCACGCCCAGCACGAGCGTTCCGCCGATCGCGGCCACGCCCGCGAGCACGAAGGACTGCGTGGCGCCGAAGGCAGCGGCCGCGAAATAGGCGCCCATCATGAAGAGCGAGCCGTGCGCCAGGTTCACGAAGTTCATGATGCCCAGCACGAGCGTGAGCCCGGCCGACAGCAGGAACAGCAGCACGCCCAGCTGCAGCCCGTTGAGGGCCTGCGCGAAGACCAGCGACGCGCTCATGACAGCAGCTCCGGCGCGGCCGCTGCGCCCAGGCCGAGCGAGTGCCGCAGGAAGCCGGCGTACTGGGCCGCGTCCGGCTTGTGGGGCGCGCTCAGGTTGAAGTGGCTGCGCGCGGCGGCCTGCGCGAGCGCATCGACGTCGGCAGCGGCATAGCCCAGTTCGGCCAGCGTGGTCGGCAGGCCCAGGTCCCGCATCAACATCGCGACGCCTTGCGCGGTGGACACGGACGACGGCAGCCCCATCGCCTCGTGGATGCCGGCCATGCGCTGAGGCGCGCTGGCCGCCGTGGCATCCAGCGTGGCCACCAGGCCGATGCCGCTGAGCACGCCGTGGTGGAAGCCCTGGTCGCTGCAGCTCAGCGCGATGGCATGCGCGGGCCCCAGGCCCATGCCGATCGAGACGCCGCCCGCAAAGGCGGCCAGCAGCATTTCGCCGCGCGCCAGCACATCGGCACGCGGGCCTGCCGCGCGGCGCAGGTGGCGGGCCACGCGGGCGATGCCGCGCGATGGCCTTGCCCAGCGGCTGCGCACGGTCGGAGAGGCAGCCTTCGATGCAGTGCGACAGCGCGTCGATGCCGGTGGCCGCCGACAGGCGCGGCGGCAGCGTGGCGGTGAGCTCGGGATCGAGCAGCGCCAGGCGGGGCACCAGGTGGCGCGAACTGATGCCCACCGAGGGCGTGCCCGCATCGGGATGCAGCCCGGCCGAAGGCGAAGCCTCGCTGCCGGTGCCCGCCGTGGTCGGAATGGCCACCAGTGGCGCGGCCGGGCCGATCCGCGCGCCCGGCACGCCGGCGTAGTCCGCGACACGGCCCGGGTGCGTGGCCAGCAGCGCGACGAGCTTGGCGGTGTCGATGGCCGAGCCGCCGCCGAGTGCGACGACGCCGTCGCAGCGCTGCGCCTGGTAGCAGGCGGCGCCGGCATCGGCGTCGGCGAAGAGCGGGTTCTCGGTCACCGCATCGAAGAGCGCCGCGCGCGCATCGTCGCCGCACGCGGCCATGGCGCGGGCGGCAATGCCGGCGGCGACGATGCCGCGGTCGGTGACCAGCAGCGGCCGGCGCACGCCGAGCACGGCAAGCTCCTGCGCCAGCTGCCCGATGGCCCCGGCACCGAAAAGCGTGCGGGGGATCTGCAGGGCTTCGATCGTCGTCATGTGCGTTCCCTGCTCACAGCGGGTACTGGCGCCTGGCCTGGCTCACCGTCACCAGGTTGAGGTCGGTGAACATGTCGATGGCCCAGCGGCCGAAGCGTGCCCAGCCGCTGTCCTTGACGCCGCCGAAGGGAATCTGCGGCTCGCCTCCCATGGTGGGTCCGTTGACGTTGACCATGCCGGCCTGCACCTGGCCGCCCAGGCTCACGCCGCGCCACACGTCGGCCGTCATGATCGAGGCCGACAGGCCGTAGGCGGTGGCGTTGGCCTGCGCCACGGCCTGCTGCTCGTCGTCGAAGGGCTCGACCAGCACCACCGGGCCGAACACCTCCTCGCGGTGGATGGGCGCATCGGCCGGCACGTCCACCAGCACGGTGGGGTCGACGCAGCGGCCGCGCGCCGTGCCGCCCACCAGCCTGCGTGCACCGCGGGCCAGGGCCTCGTCGACGCCCTTCTTCACCTTGGCCAACGCCTGGTCGTTGATGAGCGGGCCGATGCGGGTGGCCGGGTCGCTCGGGTCGCCCGCGCGAATGGCTTCGGCCCGCGCCATGAAGCGCACCAGGAAGGCGTCGTACAGCGAACGGTGCACCAGGATCTTGCGGGTGTTCATGCAGATCTGGCCCTGGTGGAAGAAGGCCGCGAAGACCGCCGTATCCACCGAGTAGTCCAGGTCGGCGTCGGCCAGCACGATCATCGGGTTGTAGCCGCCCAGCTCCAGCGCGATGCGCTTGAGCTTCTGCCCCGCGCGCGCGGCGAGCGCCGCGCCGGTCGCCGACGAGCCGGTGAAGTTGTAGGCACGCACATGGGGGCTGTCGAACAGGCGGTCCGCCACGGGGCCGACCTCGCCGGGCGCGTGCGTGACCACGTTGAGCACGCCGGGCGGCACGCCCGCCTCGTGGAAGATCTCGCCCATCACCAGGCCCGCGCACACCGGCGCGTCCTCCGAGGGCTTGAGCACCACCGTGTTGCCGCAGGCCAGCGGCGCGACCACGGTGCGAAAGCCCAGCGCAAGGGAACCGTTCCACGGCGAGATGCCGCACACCACGCCCAGGGGCTTGCGCACCGCCATGGCGAACACGCCGGGCGTGTCGGAGGCCACGATCTCGCCGCCCGGCAGGTACGGGTAGCCGGCCGCCTGGCGCAGCAGGCCCGTGGCCCACTGGATCTGGAAGCGAGCGAAAGGCGAGGCGCAGCCGGTCTCCTTCGCCATGAGCAGCACCAGCTCGTCCGCGCGGCGCTCCAGGATCGAGGCGGCGTTCAGGAAGATCGCCTGGCGCGCCCTCGCCCCCATCGCGGCCCAGGCCGGGAAGGCCTGGTGGGCCGCGTCGATGGCGCGCTGGACTTCGGCCGCGCCCGAGGCGGGGATGCGCGCGAACACCTCGCCGGTGTAGGGATCGAAGTCGTCGAAGGTGCGGCCGTCGTCGGCGCCCACCCATTGGCCGGCGATCAGCTGGCGGCAGGTGCGGGGCTCGGCGGGGCTTAGGGGGTCGGTCATGGGGCGGGTCATCACTTCATGGCGCACTTGGCGTGGTAGGAGTCCTGGTAGTCCTTCAGCGGCGTGGCCACGGTCTTCAGGCTCACGCGGCCCTTGGCGTCCTTGGCCACCTCGAAGGCGTACCAGTCGTTGACGGGAAAGTTGTTGTTGCCGAAGCGCAGCTGCCCGCGCACCGACTTGTCGCTGCCCTGCCTGAGCGCGGCCATGAAGGCCTTCTTGTCGGCCACGTCGCCCTTCACGCGGCCGATAGCCGCGTCCAGCAGCAGGGCCGAGTCGTAGCCTTGCGCGGCGAAGTTGGAGGGAATGCGGCCGTACTTCTTCTCGAAGCCTTCGACGAACTGGCGGCTCACCGGGTTGTCGGTGTCGGGCGCCCAGAAGTGCACGCTCTGGATGCCCAGCGCCGACTCCTTGAGCGCGGGCAGCGTGGTGCCGTCGGCCATGCCCACGGTGAGCAGCGGCACGGTCTTGAGCAGGCCGGCCTGCTGGTACTGGCGGATGAAGTTGATGCCGCCGCTGGGCACGAAGGCGAACACGGCATCGGGCTTCTCGGCGCCGATCTGCGTGAGCTCGGCCGAGAAGTCGGGCTGCGTCACGCCGGGATAGATCTCGTCGACCACCTGGCCCTTGTAGAAGCGCTTGAAGCCGGCCACCGCGTCCTTGCCGGCCTGGTAGTTGGAGGCCACCAGCAGCATCTTCCTGTAGCCCTTGTCGTTGGCGTACTTGCCGGCCGCCTCGGCCCAGCTGTCGTTCTGCCAGGAGGCGACGAAGCGGTAGGGCGAGCACTGCGCGCCCGCCAGCTCGGAGGGGCCCGCGTTGGCGCCCACCAGGAACACCTCCTTCTCGGCCACGGCGCGCTGCACGGCCATCATCACGTTGGAGCCGGCAACGCCGGTGATGATGGGCACCTTGTCCTTCTCGATCAGCTTCTGGACGATCTGGTTGGCCACCTCGGGCTTGAACTGGTCGTCCTGCTTGAGGATCTCCACCGGCACGCCGCCGAGCTTGTTGCCCGCCTGCTCCACGCCGAGCATGAAGCCGTCGTACATGTCCTGGCCCAACGGGCCGATCGGGCCGGAGAAGGTGCCGAGGTAGCCGATGCGGATGGGGGCCTGGGCCTGGGCCAGGGCGGGCGCGGCGGCCAGGCTGCCGGCCAGGGCCAGGGCGAACGCTGCCAGCGGTTTGCGCAGATCGGGCATGTGTCTCCTTCTTGTGCGGGGTCGGGCGCCCCGGGTCCTTGAATGGGGACCGAGCGTAGGCGCGCCGAGCTTTGCGAAGAAGATGCGGAAATGCCGTCAGCGATAGTGGCTCGGCATCACTTGGAGGGGGCCGCGCGCTGGCGGCGAGAACCTGCCCCTTGCACCGGCTGCTTGGTGGTCCCTTCTTGCAGGGGCCGCACGAAGCACGCTTTGTCTACCTGGCCGTGGGCAAGAGAGCCGGGCAGCTTGAGTCGCCGTGGGATGGCCGGGTCAAGGTGCCTCTCGGCGGTCTCGGCTGGGACCATATCGAGAAGCTTGCGCCGAAGGGGCGACTTGTCGCGCGGATCGCGGGGCAGTCGCCAAAGGGCGGGCCTGCACTTGCGTCGGTGCGGCTGGTCCCGCCGGGTTGGGAAGCTCAGTGATTGGTCGCTGCTCGCGAAGCTGCGGCTTGCGGCAGAAGCGAAGTCAGCCAATGGGCATTGCTTTGCGGTCCCGGTCGAAGCGGCCAGCCCCGTCCCGGGTCTAGGCGACTGTCTTTGCGGCCCTCGCGCCTTGCTCACTCCCCTTGCATGCGGACACCCTTGTCCAGGAAGTCGTTCGTGAACAGCACGGCAGGATCGAAGGCCTTGTCGATGCCGATCAGCGACTGCACCAGCTGGTAGTCGGACGCCACGCGGGCGCCGTCGAAGGCGCCGAGGGCGACCTTGGTGGTGGTGTCGTCGCGCATCAGCTGCTTGATGCGGTTCCACTGGTCCTTCTGGTTGTCGGCGTTGAGGCCGCTCACGCTGGCAGTCAGCGCGTCCAGGCAGGGCTGGAAGTCCTTCACGCAGGCGCCATAGGCCCGCTGCGTCACGGCGGTGAACTTCTTCACCCGCTCGGCGTTGGCCTTCAGGTAGGCGCCGTTGACCATCAGCGAGTTGCCGTAGACGTTCACGCCGATGTTGCGCCACGCGACGAAGCCCAGGTCGGGCCCGAACTCGCGCACCTTCAGGTCATGCTCGTTGTAGAAGTCGCTGATGATGTCCACCGACTTGGTCTTGAGCGCACCGACCTTGGCCTGCGGGCTGAGGTTCACGAAGTTGACCGACGCCGGGTCGAGCCCGACCTTCTTCGCAAAGGCCGGCCACATGAGGCGCGCCGCGTCGCCGGGCGGATTGCCGATCTTGCGGCCCGCGAAGTCCTTGGGATCGTTGATGCCCGAGGACTTGAGCCAGTAGAAGCCCTGCGGGCTGTTGGCATAGATCACCATGATCGCCTTCAGGTCGGCGCCCTTGCCCACCGCCTGGATGGCCGTGGGCAGGTCCGCGATGCCCAGGTTGGCCCCGCCCGAACCCACGCGCTGCGCCGACACGGCCGAGCCCTTGCCCGCCTCGATCGTCAGGTCGATCCCCGCCTCGGAATACCAGCCCTTGGACTTGGCGAAGTAGATCGGCGCATGGTCGGCTGTCGGCGTCCAGTTGAGCATGAGGTTCATCGGCTCGGCGGCCCGGGCCAGGCCCGCGCTTGCAAGAAAGGCCGCACCGACGGCACCCAGGACCAAGGAAAGTCGTGCACGCATGAAGGTTCACTCCAGAATGAAGGTTGGATCGACGTAAAATCATCCTACCAACTGTTTGGTTGATTCGCAACGCTGGATAACGACGAGACATCACATGGCGTCCACTGCTCCCAAATCCCGCCCGCAACGCACCGCGGCGGCCCAACCCGCGGCCAAGCGCACCCGCACCGCCGCACCGGCCCGACGGGACGCGGCCGCCACCCAGGAGGCGCTGATCGCCGCCGCGGTGGCCGAGTTCTCGCGCAACGGCTTCGCCGGCGCCCGCGTGGACGAGATCGCGAGCGCGGCCGGCGTGAACAAGCAGCTGGTCTATCACTACTTCGAGAGCAAGCAGGGCCTGTACCTGGTGGCGCTCGAATCGGTCTACGCCGAGATCCGCGAGAAGGAGCAGCGCCTGTCGCTGTCCGAGCTGGAGCCGCACGAGGCCATGGCCCAGCTGGTGGGCTTCTCCTTCGACTACCTGGCGGAGCACCCGGAGTTCATCGCGCTGCTGACGGACGAGAACCGCAACCAGGGCCAGCACATCCTGGAATCGGAACGGCTGCAGAAGATGCACTCGCCCTTCATCGACATGCTGGAGGCGACGCTCGAGAGAGGCGTTGCCGCGGGCGTGTTCCGGCCCGACGTGGATGCGATCAATCTCTACATCTCGATCGCCGGCATCTCGTACTTCTTCTTCTCCAACAACTACACGCTCTCGGCCATCTTCGGCAAGCCGCTGGGCTCGCGTGGCGCCCTGGTGCAGCGCAGGCGCCATGTCATCGAGTTCGCGCTGAACGCCCTGCGCCCCTGAGGCGGCTACGCACGCGCCGGGCGTGCGACCCGCCCCGCGACAATTTAATCAACCAGTTGGTTGACTAGCACGCCGAGCGCTCCTATGATTTGCTTCACTCACCGCAAGCATGCGCAAGGAAGAACTTCATATGAGCGCCTCCGACCCCGCCCTGCCAGCGCCCGGCCCGCAGCTCGCCACGAGGGGCGATCGCCCCTCGTGGCATCGCTGGGGCGCCGTCGTCGCGGTGCACGTGGCCTGCGTCGTCCTGTGGGAAGTCGTGGTGCGCGTCTTCTCGATCCAGTCCTTCATCCTGCCGGCACCGTCGAAGGTGCTGGCCACGCTGGGCAACCCCAGCTACCACTGGCTCAGCAACACGGCCGTGACCGCCATCGAGGTCTTCGGCGGCTACGCGCTCGGGCTGGTGCTGGGCATCTTCTGCGCCCTGCTGTTCATCACCAGCCGGCGGCTGATGCTGCTGGTGTTCCCGCTGCTGGTCACCCTCAACATGATTCCCAAGGTGGCGCTGGGGCCGCTGATCATCGTGTGGTTCAGCTACGGCATCGGGCCCAACATCCTGATCACCTTCAGCCTGTGCTTCTTCCCCATCCTGCTCACCACCATCCGCGGGCTCAATGAGACCGAGGCCGACCTGCTGAACCTGGTGCGCGCGCTCAAGGGCTCGCGCTGGCAACTGTTCCGCTACATCCAGCTGCCGGGCTCGCTGCCCTATGTCTTCTCCGGCATGAAGGTCGCCACCATCCTGGCGGTCGCCGGCGCGGTGGTCGGCGAGTTCATCGCCTCCGACAAGGGCCTGGGCTACCTGATGATCCAGGTGCAGGCCTCGCTGGACACCCCTGCTGTTTTCATGGCCGTGCTCCTGATCACCGGCCTCGGCGTGCTGCTCTACCTGCTCGTCCTGTGGCTCGAGCGGCGCTTCATCACCCAGGACGCAAGAATCCAATGACCACTTCGACCGCATCGCGCGTGCTGGACGCGCGCAGCCTTCCCGCCAGCTTCGAGAACGAGGACGCGCTGGAGGACTTCCTGGCAACCCCCTCGCAGGACCTCATCGACGATCTGGCGCGCCTCGAGGGCGACCTGCTGATCTTGGGCGTGGGCGGCAAGATGGGGCCCACGCTGGCCCGCCTCGCACGCAACGCCATGCCCGGCCGGCGCGTCGTCGCCGTGGCCCGCTTCAGCGAGCCAGGCACCCGCGAGATGCTGGAGCGCCACGGCATCGAGACCATCACCTGCGACCTGCTCGACCCGGTCGCGCTCGCGCGGCTTCCGCAGTGCGCCAACGTGATCTTCATGGCGGGCCGCAAGTTCGGCGGCAGCAGCGACAACCCGCTGACCTGGGCCATGAACGTGCACGTGCCGGCCCTGGTGGCGCAGGCCTTCAAGGGCTCGCGCATCGTCGCCTTCTCGACCGCCTGCGTGTACCCCTTCGTCCCGGTCAACGGCCAGGGCGCGGGCGAGGACCTGGCGCCCAACCCGCCCGGCGAGTACGCCAACTCCTGCGTCGGCCGCGAGCGCATGTTCGAGTACTTCTCGCGCGAGCACGGCACCCCGGGCCGCCTGTTCCGCCTGAGCTACGCCATCGACCTGCGCTACGGCGTGCTGGCCGACGTCGCCAGCAAGGTGTGGCGTGGCGAGCCGGTGGACGTGACCATGGGCCACGTCAACGTCATCTGGCAAGGCGACGCCAACGCCCAGGCGCTGCGCTGCCTGTCGGCGGCGACGGTGCCGACCTCGCCACTGAACGTCAGCGGCCCCGAGACCACGTCGATCCGCTGGCTCGCGCAGGAATTCGGCCGCCGCTTCGGCAAGCCGGTCACGATCACCGGCGAAGAGGCGCCCACCGCCTGGCTGATGAACACCGGCGAGGCCGAGCGCCTCTTCGGCTATCCGAAGGTGCCGCTGGCCCAGCTCATCGGCTGGGTCGCCGACTGGATCTCGCGCGAGCAGCGCCTGCTGGGCAAGCCGACCAAGTTCGAGTCGCGCGATGGAAAGTACTGAGCAGTCCTGGCAGGTCGAGACGCTGTCGCCGCTGACGGCCGGCAGCACCGCCATGCTGCAGGCCCTGGTGGCCGCCAGCGGATGGAACCAGCTGGAAAGCGACTGGGAGCTGTTCTCCCAGCAGGGCACCATCCACACCGTGCGCGACGCGCAGGGCCAGATCGTGGCCAGCGGCGCCGTGCTGCCGCTGGACCCCGGCGCCGCCTGGATCAGCATGATCCTGGTCGCGCCGCGGCAACGCGGCCAGGGCCTGGGCAAGCGCGTGTTCGAGCAATGCCTGCGCACCGTGCAGGCTGCCGGCCGCGTGGCCATGCTCGACGCCACGCCTGCGGGCGAGAAGCTCTACACCCGCTTCGGCTTCGAGCCGCTGTGGCGCCTCGCGCGCTGGCAGCGTCCGGCAAAGAACGAGCCTGCGCCGCAACGCACCGCCCAGCCCCACACCGACGTGGACGCCCTGGCCGCGCTCGACGCGCTGGCCCTGGGCCTGCGGCGCGAACGCATGCTCGCGCAGATCGCGACGCGCGCCGGCAGCCGCATCGTGCGGCATGCGCAGGCCTTCTGCTTCGTGCGAGACGGGCGCCTGGCGCAGCACATCGGCCCACTGCTGGCGCAGGACGAGGCCCACGCCGCATCGCTGCTCGCCCAGGTCGCCGCCGCCACGCCGCGGGCGCTCTTCATCGACGTGCCCGACGACCGGGCGCAGATGCAGCGGCAGCTGCAGGCCAGCGGCTTCGAGCGCGTGCGCCCCTTCACCCGCATGGCGCTGGGCCGTCCCTTGCCCGGCAGCCAGTACGCCTTCATCCACGCCATCGCCGGGCCGGAATACGGCTAGGCCCTCCTCCTTTCCCCGAAAGACACCATGCCCCTGCAACGATCCGACATCCCCGCCCCGGTGCTCAGTCTGCTGGCACAGGGTGCGGTCATTCCGGCGCATCCGCTGGCGCTGGACGCCCGGCGCCAGCTCGATCGCCGCCGCCAGCGGGCGCTGACTCGCTACTACGTGGATGCCGGTGCCGGCGGCCTGGCCGTGGGGGTGCACACCACGCAGTTCGCGATCCGAGAGCGCGGGCTGTACGAGACCGTGCTGCGCGCGGCCATCGAGGACCAGCGCGCCTGGACCGACCGGCCCATGGCGATGGTCGCGGGCCTGTGCGGCGCCACGGCCCAGGCCGTGGCTGAAGCGCGGACGGCCGTCTCGTTCGGCTACCACGCCGGCCTGCTGAGCCTGGCGGCAGTGGCAAGCGCCTCGGAAGACGAGCTGATCGCCCACTGCGAAGCCGTCAGCCAAGAGATTCCGCTGGTGGGCTTCTACCTGCAGACCGTGGTGGGCGGGCCGGTCCTGTCCAGCGACTTCTGGCGGCGCTTCGCGCTCATCCCGAACGTGCTGGCGATCAAGGTCGCGCCCTTCAACCGCTACCGCACGGTCGACGTGGTGCGCGGCATCGTCGAGGCGCGGGCCGAGGAGCGCGTCTTCCTCTACACCGGCAACGACGACCACATCGTGCTCGACCTGGCGCTGCCCTTCTCGGCCATGCGCGACGGCGCGCCGGTGCAGGTGCGCTTCCGCGGAGGCCTTCTGGGCCACTGGTCGGTATGGACCGCCAGTGCAGTCGGCCAGCTGGGCCGGATCAAGCAGGAACTTGCAGCCCACGGCGGCGTGCCCAGTGCCGAGCTGCTTGCGCTGGACTCCCGGGTGACGGACTGCAATGCCGCCTTCTTCGACGTCGCCAACAACTTCCATGGCTGCATCGCCGGCTGCCACGAGGTGCTGCGCCGCCAGGGCCTGCTGGAAGGCATCTGGTGCCTGGACCCCGAGGAAGGCCTGGGCCGGGGCCAGTCCGCGGAGATCGATCGCGTCTACCGGCTGCACGGCGACCTGGCCGACGACGACTTCGTGAAGGCGAACCTGCAGAGGTGGCTGGCATGAATGCGGTGCACGAACAGCGCGGCGCCTTCGCCGAGGACGCGAGCGCCGGCGAGCCCCTCATCCGCATGCGCCAACTGCGCAAGGTCTACCGCAAGAAGAACGAGGAGTTCCTGGCGGTCTCGGACGTGTCCATGGACATCCACGCGGGCGACATGGTGTCGCTGGTGGGCCCCTCGGGCTGTGGCAAGTCGACCCTGCTGAAGATCCTGGCGGGCCTGCACGACCACGACGGCGGACTGCTGCAGATCGGTGGCTCCGGCGGCAGCGACTTCCAGGCCGGACGCGACGTCGGCATGGTGTTCCAGCAGCCGGTGCTCCTGAAGTGGCGCACCATCCTCGACAACGTGCTGCTGCCCGCCGACATCCTCGGCCTGCCCCGCAAGGCCGCCGTGGCGCGCGCCCACGAACTGCTGGAGATGGTCGGCCTCGCCGGCTTCGCCGACAAGCAACCCTACGAACTCTCGGGCGGGATGCAGCAGCGTGCCGCCATCGCCAGGGCGCTGATCCACGACCCCAAGCTGGTGCTGATGGACGAGCCCTTCGGCGCCCTCGATGCGCTGACCCGCGAGAAGATGAACCTGGAGATGCTGCGCATCTGGGAGGAGACGGGCAAGACCTTCATCGTGGTCACCCACTCGATCCAGGAAGCGGTGTTCCTGGGCTCGCACTGCGCCGTGCTCACGGCCGGCCCGGCGCGCATGGCCGACTTCTTCCCGATCGAGCTGCCCTCGCCACGGCGGCTGCACGTCAAGACCAGTCCCGCCTTCGGCGGCTACGTGCGCCGCATCTACGACCTCCTGGGCGTGGAGTAGCCGCAGGCGTACGATCCCGGCATGGCCGTCAGCGTCTTCGACCTGTTCAAGATCGGCATTGGCCCGTCGAGCTCGCACACCGTCGGGCCGATGCGTGCCGCCACCACCTTCGTGCATCGCCTGCAGCGGGACGGCGCCCTGCCCCGCACCGCGCGCATCCGCTGCGAGCTCTTCGGCTCGCTGGGCGCCACCGGCAAGGGCCACGGCAGCGACAAGGCCGTGCTGCTCGGGCTGGCGGGGCACGCGCCGGACACGGTCGACGTGGACGCGATCCCCGAACTGCTGGCCGAGATCCGGCAACACCACCGGCTGAAGCTCGACGCGTCGCACGCCATCGATTTCGACGACGCGCGCGACCTGGTCTTCAACCGCCGCGACAGCCTGCCGTTGCATGCCAACGGCATGCGCTTCGAGGCCTTCGATGCGCAGGGCGCCGTGGTCGAATCACGCGCCTACTACTCGGTCGGCGGCGGCTTCGTCGTGAGCGAGGAACTGGCCGCGGACGGGGAGCGCCACCAGCGTATCGCGCCCGACACCACCGTGCTGCCGCTGCCCTTCCACAGCGGCGACGACCTGCTGCGCCAGACGCAGGCACAGGGCATCTCCATCGCGCAGCTGATGCGGCGCAACGAGCGGCATTGGCGCAGCGACGAGGACATCGACCGCGGCCTGCAGGGCATCTGGCAGGCCATGCGCGACTGCGTGGCACGCGGCTGCCGCACGGAAGGCATCCTGCCGGGCGGCTTCAAGGTCCGGCGGCGTGCCCCGGCCCTGCATGCGACGCTGCAGGCCTCCGCCGGCGAGTCGACGACGGACCCCTTGCAGATCCTGGACTGGGTGAACCTGTTCGCGCTGGCCGTGAACGAGGAGAACGCCGCGGGTGGCCGCGTCGTCACCGCGCCCACCAACGGCGCCGCCGGCATCGTGCCGGCCGTGCTGCACTACTACTGGCGCTTCGTGCCGGGCGCGAACGAGGCGGGCGTGATGGACTTCCTCCTGACCGCGGGCGCCATCGGCATCCTCTACAAGGAGAACGCCTCGCTCTCCGGGGCCGAGGTCGGCTGCCAGGGCGAGGTGGGCGTGGCCTGTTCGATGGCAGCGGGCGCCCTGTGCGCGGTACTCGGCGGCACGCCCGGGCAGGTCGAGAATGCGGCGGAAATCGGCATGGAGCACCACCTCGGCCTGACCTGCGACCCGGTCGGCGGCCTGGTGCAGATCCCCTGCATCGAGCGCAATGCCATCGCCGCCGTGAAGGCGCTCAACGCCGCCCGCATGGCGCTGCGCGGCGACGGCTCCCACTTCGTCAGCCTGGACCAGGTCATCAAGACCATGCGCGAGACGGGCGCCGACATGATGAGCAAGTACAAGGAAACCGCCCGCGGGGGATTGGCGGTGAACATCATCGAATGCTGACGATACCCGCATCCGGGCCGGCGCATGTCGTTGGGCGCGTCGGCCGGCGGCGTCCAGTGCGAGGAGCGGCGGCGCGGCGCCTTGGCGAGTGCCTCGCACAACTGCGCGACTTCGTGCGCGTCCCCGGCCGGCGCCTGGTTGCCCCAGCTGTTGCGCGCATAGGGGCCATTTCCGCAGCGCAACCGGCGGCCAGCGCCCCAGGAGCAAACATTCGAGAGCGACCTCTGTTTTGCCCACCAGAGGCCGCCGAGCGGCCTCAAGCGAGCATCCGCAAGGGCAACCTAATGCGATCTTGACGCGGTGCACCCGGCCGTGCTGGCTTGTTCGGACGTCAATTCACGGACATCTGAAGAGGCCAGCAACTCCTCTAACGACTCAAGACTCATATCGGTTGCGTGGATGCGCGCATATGCCTTGAGCTCCGGTCTCTTCTGGAACGCTACAACTACCCGCGCCGGGGTCCCATCGAAAACAGATGTTTCAACGTAAGAAGCGGGAGCGCGGGCCCAGGGGCGCGCTGCCTCTCGAGCGGCGACCAAACGTCCTCCAGGATATGCAGGCATAGGGTTCCACCAAGAAAAATTGATGGACTGCCCCTGCTCGTTCTTCCACACGCAAGTGGTCTCGAGCGTCTGAACGGTCGTTCCCGGGAAGGAAATCCGTTCGACTTTCTGGACCGCTAACTGGTAATTTGAAGGCAGGAGCAGGACGTAGGCCGCAGCCATCCATGAAACTAGATCCATTGCACTCCCAGTGGTTGCAATACACCAATTCTCCATTGAGCCGCCACGGCGGGAAGCCAGGGTTAGTCCCGCGCCCCTCAAAGCAGAAATTGACGCGTACATGCTTCGCAATTGGCGCCGTCTGGCTATGCCTCTGCGGCAGAGCGTGGGCAACAGCCGCCATTCGCGTTGACGCCCCCGTTTCGCCGCACAGCAGACGATCGATCCGCCGTAGCAACCTCGCGAATGGGGAGAACGCGCAGGCGCTTGTGCCTGAATAACCTCGTTGCACTTGTGAGCTGGCGCGTGAATCTGGCACTGATACTCACTGGCGCACCTCTATGGTCTGCTTTGCTTGTCGGCGTTCTCGGCAGCTACTTTCTTCTGCGAGATTGGCCAGTGATCTGCGCTGTCGCTCGGGAGCGCAATTCGCCGCCTCACCGAGACCTCGACGTTCAAGCAATCATTGACGGAGACATCGATATTTCTGAGTACCGTCAGCGGAAAGAGAGCCAGTCAAGTTGACCGCCTTTGCGCAACTCTTGGCCCAGAATCGGCCAGAACCGGCCATTCGACTTCGCGGCAGAATCAGCCGAAAAGCCGACCTTGAGAGTCGACTCCGATCTCCGAGAACTGGGACAGATTGGCGCCGGACTGGCTGGTGAAGCCAAAGGGGGGGGAGACGTCGAGTCATCGGGTTCGCCCAATCCAGGTTGGCGTGCAGTCGGTATGAGCCTTGAAAACGTTGAGGGGCAATACGAAGAAATATGACCCTGTTCAAGAAGTATCTGTCCACCCTGACCGCAACGGTCTTGGGGGTCATCCTGTTCGGTCCCGCGGTCTTTGATCTGATTTTCACGACGCCTTCGCTGACAGCTTTGAGAACCGGCCGCTTTCAAATTGTCTCCATCCAACAAGACAGCCCGCATCTGCGTTTGAAGGATGAAAGCGGCCGCATAGTCTCAGCGAACTTTCCCTACGACTTGGCCCATCGCTCGCCGCGTCAGTACCTCGTGCGGCCCGAGAAGTTCAAGAGCTTCTCCAAGTGTGACGCCACAATCGGGTACGAGGTACTCAGCATGTTCACGCATGACGTCATCCGAGTCTGGTCTGTCGACTGTCCATCGGGAGAGAAGGTCTCATACGCGCATGCAGTTAAATACTTCGAGCGGATGAACGTCGAGGGGTCTGCTCTGGTTCGATTTGCGCTTGGCGTGTTCGTCATCGGCTTTTGTTACTTTTTCGACAGGAGAAGAGGCCTGAGCGGTGGGCAGTGATGCGGCATCCGAATAGGCACACCGTACGAGCGCACAAATGGCATGTGCGCGTTGATTGGACGCGCGGGCGCAATGCAGGCCGAGCATCTTTAATGTCCTAGGTGTTGGGCCGCTCCGGATGCGTTTGCACCGACGCGGGATGGGCAGGATGCGGCCATGAGCGGAAGTTCACTTGCCGCGCGCGAATGTCGCCTTTCGGAGCAGCAGGCAGTCAAAGCCGCGGCCTGGGCTGAAGGGGTTGAACTCGCTGCACCTGCAGCATTCGCACAGTAAAGTCGTCGGAGCACTTCGGGCCCTTTGCGGTCATGCACCACGGACAGAAGCACTCTTTCGTGGGCAATAGGACCTACGCAAGCGCAGCACAGCGCGCATGTCCCAAACGGTTCCAAAAATGTCCCATTGGGTCAAACGAAATGCAGCAGTCATGTCCACACTTCATATGCACGCCTTCCGCTCCGGCGTGCCAAGCCCTCTGGTGGGCCGGCCCTGAGGTTCCTGCCTGCATCCTCCCGTCCGCGCGGGCTGGCGATGCAGGCGGCGCGCGAGAGGGGCCCCGCTAAACAGAAGATGCAGTGACCTCCACCAACACACAAGAGACGATATGAATGCCCCCGTGAAAATATCAGCGCGCCTGCTGCTGCTGCTTGGGCTGGTCGGGGCGAGCATGTCCGTGTTTTCGGACACGGTGATCGCCGCCCTGCCTGCCTTGCAGATTGCGCTGGCGGCAAGCGACTACGACGTTCAGCAGCTCGTTTCGCTTTTTCTCGCGGCCACCGCGCTCGCGTCCCTGTTCGTGGGCGCCCTGGCCGACGCCTACGGGCGCCGCCCAGTGCTTCTCGGTTCCCTGTTGCTGCTGGTGGTGACGTCCGTGGGCTGTACCTATGCCGAGCAAATGGGGCAGCTCTGGTTACTGCGCATCGTCCAGGGCGCGGCCGCTTGCGCGGGCATGATCCTGAGCCGGACCATTGTCCGTGACCTGGTTTCTGGCGTGCAGGCCCAAAAAGCGATCTCGCATGTATCGCTAATCCAGTGCCTGTTCCCGGTGCTGACGCCTCTGCTGGGCGCGTGGGTGGCCAGCCTGTATGGCTGGCGCATGGTGTTCGTGTCCGCCGGTACGCTGGCTTCGATCATGCTACTGGCCCTTGCCAGCATGCTGCCGGAAACCCTTCCGGCGCCGCGCCGTCAGCCGCTCAGGCTGGCGTTGCTCGCGCAAGCGTACCGGAAGGTGTTCGGTTCGGGCGTGTTCCTGCGCTCGGCGTTTGCGCAGGCCCTGAACTGGGCCGCGGCCTTTCTCTACGTCGCGGCAGCACCCAAGATCATGACTATCCACCTCGCGCAGCCATCAACCGAGATGTACAAGGTCTTCGCCGCGTTCACGATTCCGATGCTGCTGGGCCTCATGTTGTTGCCGCTCCTGTTGCAACGCCTTCGCCCGCCCACTGTCCTCGCAGGCGCCTATTGCTGCCTTTTCGCAGCCATCGCTCTGAACCTGGGCATCGGCGCGCTTGAGGTCCGCACGCTGATCGCCCTGGCGCCCATCGCGCTGTTCTCATTCGGGGTAGGCTGCAGTCTGCCGTTGCTGGTGGGCGAAGCGCTGGAGCCGTTTCCTGACAATGCGGGCATGGCCTCTTCGTGCCAGATGTTCGTGCAATATGCGCTCATGGGCCTGACCGCCGGCGTGGTGGCGCCGCTGGCCTGGCAATCGCTTCTTGGCCTCGCGGTCGCGCAAGCCGGCATGGTTGCCGCCGGATTCGCATTGTTGCTCTGGCAACGGCGCCTCACGCACCAGCGTACCGCCGTACCGGCTTGAAGCTTCCGCTCGCTGCCAGGCGCGCTGCGCTCGTCTGCGTCGACGCAGCTTTCAGCTGGGTTCGAGCAACTTCTGGCCTTCCCGATCAGCTTGCCGCAACGCCAGGCGACTCCAACTCGATACCTCGTGCCTTTGCCATCACGGCCCGACGAACCAAGCCGACATGCTCGCGCAATGTGTAGGCCTCGCTCGCATAGCTCAACGGGGCACGAATCCGCGATGCTGCGTGTTCAATCTTGTCCAGGTCGACGAGCCACTTTTCGATCGGCAACGCACCGCTGCGCGTGCGAACATCGCGCTCGAGCAGCGCCAACTCGCCATACCAGTGGTAGATGCGGGAGCGGACTCGCCAGCGGTAGAGCCGGGGCAAGATATTGGTCAGCGGGACGATCACGAACACGACCGGCAAGAGCAGCACGATGAGGCGCTCCAGATAGGCCGCAACAGTGAATGGCAAATAGCGATGAAGAACGCTGGGCCCGAACCGGTGGTGTCGGTCAGCATCAGACGAAACTGGAACGTCCACCATTGACGTATTCGGAAACTCGTCGTCCGCTTCGAAGAAGCCCTGGTTCCCGTGCAGTTCGCGTGCGGCTTCATGCAACAGATTGATGATTGCCGGCGAAAGGCCATCCCGCGAAACCAGCATTGCCTTGGTGCCGATGAGTTTCACGTCCTTCGCGGGAATACGCTGCTCGAAATCGATCGTGCCTGGGGGCAAGTTCAGCTTCTTGACATACGAAAACCGCCGCTGATATGCCTCCGCGCGCGCCAGGCTCAGCAGCTTCAGATCCGGGTCGTGCAGGGCCTGCCAGATCGCAGGGAACTGTGCGGGTCCGATCAAGAAGGCAACATCGACCTTACCCGCCTGCAGTGCGCGCAAGGCCTCCAGGTTGCCCAGGGGCACCAACTCGGAATTGAGGCTCGTGATGCCGTTGGACGCGAGCAGCGGTTCCATGAACGCGCGCACACCGCTTCCCACAGCGCCCACTGCGAGCCGACGGTGCCGAAATTCATCGAACTGTTCGTGGACGGCGCCGTCCCGATAGAAGATCCACAAGGGTTCGTAGTACAGCGCGGCAAGCATCACCAGCGAGCCGCGATCGTTCGGGCGCACCACGCCGCCATGCACGAAGGCCACGTCCACGCCGGAATTCGGATCTCGCAGCAGGTGGGCGTTCTCGTCTGCGCCACCGGTCATGCGCTCCTCGACCGTCACACCGTGGCGCGCCAGGATCTCCTTGTAGCGCTGCGTGAACTGGTGATACATGCCGTCGCGCAGGCCGGATGCGATCACGATCCGCCGCGGAATCGCACTCTCCAGAAGCCAGGCGCCCAGAAAGGCAAATGCAACGCTTGCCACCACCACAAGCGCCCAGCGAACGGAGTGGTGGCGATCTCCGACGGGCAATTCACTGAAGGGCATATCCGGCGCGCGCGTGTCGTTGCACGTTGTAGAAACGCCCTGCTTCGCCGCAGCAGCCTGTCGGTGGCTCGGGCTGGACGTCACTTGGTCACAGGCAGGCCTTCACGCGCCTTGCGCTGCGCCTCATCGACATCGATCATCAGCTTGTAGGCTGTGTAGTACTTGTAGATGTTGCGGACGTAGGTCGTCGTTTCCGAGCCGATTTTCTCGGCGGTGACCACTTCGACGTTGTTGAACCAGCGGTCCTTGTCGAGCCCACGCTTTTCGGCTTCGTCGCGCATGCGCTTGATGTTGCCGGGACCGCAGTTGTAGGCGGCGAATGCAAATAGGGTCCGGTTGGCCTCGTCGAAGTTCGCATCGCTGAAGTAGCGGGTCATGAGCTGATCCATGTACTTGGCCCCGGCGTGGACGTTGGACTCGGCGACGTGGATGTCTCCCACCTTCAGTTCGGCCCCGGTAGCAGGCATCAACTGCATGATGCCGATGGCACCGACGTGACTCTTGGCGTTCTGGTCGAGCTGCGATTCCTGATAGCCCTGTGCGGCGAGCATCAGCGGATCGAAGCGATATTGCGGCCCGTATTTCTTGAACAGCGCGACCGTATCCCCGAAGCGCTTGAGGGAGGACGTGTCAGCAGAGTTCTTCATCTGCTTGACCCTTGCGGTGTAGGACTTCAGGCGCTGGTTGTAGATTCCCTGCCGCTTGTAGAAGGTGACGTAGAACTCGTCGAGCACTGCCTTCATCTTGGGGCTGTCTTTGCGGATCGCCCAGCCGATCTTGCCTCCGCTGCGCACGACGGCGTCCTCGTTGACCTTGATCTTCGGCAGGACCTGTGCCCACATGCGGGCCATCCAATCATCGACCACGATCGCATCGAGCAGCCCGGCGTTGACCATCTCCATCATGTCCTCGTCCTCGAGAGCATCGGGCACCAGCACCAGGTTGACCGCAGCCTTGCCTTCCTTCTTGAAGCGCTCGTTCAGCGCGACGAGGCTCTCGTAGTAGCTTGACGACTTTCGCACGTGAACGGTCTTGCCGGCCACGGCGTCGGCGTTCGCCAGCGGCCCCAACTTCGGCCCGGTAACCACCAATTCAACCGTGGGCTTCTGGTCCTCGGCCACGGAGAAATCCACAAGCTTCAGGCGCTCGTCGGTCACGGTCAGGTTGCCCACGGCAATGTCGGCGCGACCGCTTGCCACCTCGCTCAGGAGCTTGTCGCGCGAGGCTGCACGAATAAGCACGGTGATTGGCCGCTTGCCAAGATCCTTCTGGTACTTCTCGTTGACCCAACGTTCGAAATCACGAACGGTATCGGCACTGATGCCGCGCTCGCGGCCCTTGTCATTGAAGTAGAGCGTACGGCCATATGGGGCGACAACGCGGATGGCGCGGCGCCCGATCAGGCCATCGAGGTCCTCCTTGACCTCGCCTTCCATCCGCGAGGGCAGCGTACGCACCGTGTCCGACGACGGCGGTGGCTGCTGCTGGGCATGGGCGCCGTCCATTGCGCCACACAAGGCGATGGCAAGCACCGGCACCCGACATAGGAGCCACTGCCGCAGCGATGCCACATGATCATTGGATTCCATGGCGCGCCCTCCTCCGAGAAAGCACAAGGTTTCAAACTCCCCGCAGTTCAGGCACTTCAGGTCAAGGGAGCTTCGGGCGTGTTCGCCGCGCCTGCATCGACCCAGCCCATGAAGATCTGGTAGCCCAAGGCAAGCAGCGTCGCGCCGACGAACATGCCGAGGATGCCTGCCGTGGCTAGCCCGCCCAACGCGCCGATGAGGATCACCGGCATCGGCGCGTCCACGCCGCGCCCGAGCATCAGTGGCTTGAGCACGTTGTCTGCCAGACCTGCGACAAAGAGCAGCACGCTGAAGGCCGTGGCCGAGCCGGTGCTTTGCCCGGAGCTGGTCCACAGCCACACAATGGCCGGCAGCGTGACGATGACGGCCGGCACCTGCACGATGCCCAGCACCAGCACGATGCCCGCGAGCACACCAGCCCAAGGCACGCCGGCGACCAGCAGGCACACACCCACCAGGATGGCCTGGATGAAGGCCACGCCGAGCACGCCTTGCGCGACAGCGCGGATGGTGGCAGTGGAGAGCGCCGCAAACTCGGCGCCCCGAGCCGGCCCGATGATGCGCACGAAGATGGCCCGCATTGCCCGCGCACCTGCCCGGCCGTAGGCCATGACGATGCCCGCCACAATCAGCGCTGCCAGCAACAACAAGAGCGCGCTGCCGATGCCGGCCACCACTGTCAGCGCTTTCCTCGCCAGCTCCCCCAGCTTGGGCTGCATGCTTTGCACCAGGGCGGGCAGGTCCGAGTGGGCCTGCGACCAGACAGCGAAGAGGCGCTCACCCACCAGCGGCCACTGGGCCACGTTGTCGCGCGGGGTCGGGACTTGGAGCGTGTTGTTCTGCACACCGTGTACCAGGTTGCGCACCGTATCGCCAAAAGAGCTCATCAGTACCACCGTTGGCGCCAAGAGAAGCACGATGCCCGCCAGCACTACCAGCGTCGCGGCCAGCCCCTGCCTGTCCCCGAGCCTGCGCGCCAATGACTGGTGCATTGGATACAGCGTGACTGCCAGGATGACCGACCAGGCGATCAAGGTCAGGAACGGCGCAAAGACGCCGTAGCACAGCAGTGCCAGCGCCACGACCAACCCGGCGCGGATGAGCACATCCATCAACAGGGATGCGGCAGTCCGGGTTGTGGTTTGCAGATCGACTTCTCTGGGCTCGTTCATGCTGCCTCCTACAGGTGTAGTCGATGCTCGCAGTGCGCAGTGGCGGCGTCGCTCAACCGCCCAAGGCAATGATGGCCCCCTCGACGGCCACCCCCAGCACGACCATCACCAGTCCCGCGCGCCAGGGCGGCAGGCCGGCAAAGCGGGCCCATTGCCAGCCTCCCAAGAACATCATCGCAATGGCCAGCGCTGCCGACACGCGCATGGCCCGGTGAAGATCGTCGAAGAACATGAAGGGCAGCACTGGCGGGAAGGTGGACGCGAACACCAGCAGGAAGACGCCCACGCCGCCTCCGACGTCGCGCCAGCTCAGTCGCGCGGGCGGCGCCGTCCCGCTCGGCTGCGCCAGAACCCACTGCCGCGTCTGCTCGAGCACGGACTTGTCCAACGCGCCCGCGAGTCCCCCGAACTCATTGGCGATGAGGCCGTGGGCGGCCTCGGGCCGCGTCTCGGCCAGAATCAGGTTCCATAGTCGAAGCTGGCGCGCGCGGGTGACCAGCGTGCGCAACAGGTACATCACGCCATCCACGAAGCCCCAGGCAATGTTGCAGCCGATGGCCGCAACCAGCATCTCGTGGACCTCCTTGTCGCCAGCGGTTGCCACGCTTAGGGTCCCCGTGAAGCTCAGGACCATGAAGAGGCCAAAGAGGACCTCCGACACCCGGTCGATCGGGTCGAGTACTCGGTCTTCCATTTCCTTCCTCCTCCCGCCCCCGCAGGTCGGCGGAAAATCAATACCGCAGATTGCACACCGGCAGGCCTCCAGTGAATCCGACGAAAGTAGGATGGGGCCAGCCAGGCCGAGGCGCGGACATTGCACGCCCGCCCCCGTACCTCAGGCCTGACCGCCCGGCATCTCCCTGCACGCCCTGCCCGCGGTGGCTTCCTCCTCTGGCGCCTGCGGAAACACCTCGTCCGCAAAGCCGGCTGCTCCGCAAATCCGTACCAGTTCGGCCACTGACCGCACGCCCATCTTTTCCATGACACGGCCACGATGCTGCTTGACGGTCTGCTCTGCAATGAGCAGGTCGGCTGCAATCTGCTTGTTCAGGCGGCCCCTGATCACATGGGCCATGATTTCTCGCTCTCTCGCCGACAAGCGCGTCATGCGCTCTCTCCATTGCCCGTTCAACGCAGACTGCCTTTGGGTGACCCGATGGCGCTCCACAGCGCGCGCGACGGCACCGAGCAGCAGTTCGGCATCCACCGGCTTTTGAAGGTAGTCCTGGGCGCCTGCTTTCATCGCCTCGATTCCGGCGGCAACGTCGCCGCGACCGGTCACAAAGACAATGGCCGGCGCGCTGCCCTGCTGCGCCAGCCTCTGCTGCAACTGACGGCCCGACATGCCGGGCATGTTCAGGTCGAGCAGCAGACACGCGACGTTCGCATCGAACGGGGCTAGCAGGTACGCCTCCGCGCTGGCCCACGCATGGGCCGTCCATCCTGCCTGCCTCAAGAGACGAAGCATGCTCATCCGGACTTGCGGATCGTCATCGATGACGCAGACCACGGCGCCTTGCCGCGCGTCAGCATGGCGCGCAGGCGGCCCTGATTCGCTTGGCTCGATCCGCGCATCCAGCTCGGGTGGCGGCGTACCTCGCCGCAGCGCCGCCGGAAGCCGTACACAAAAGGTGGCGCCGCCGCGCGCGTTCGATTCGGCCCAGATTCGTCCGCCGTGTGCCTCGACGATGGACCGGCAGATCACCAGGCCAAGGCCAAGACCGTCCTCGCGGGTCGTCCAGAACGGCTCGAAGATGGTCTCCAGGTCCTGCGATGCAATTCCCTGCCCCGCGTCGAGAACCTCCAACGAGACCTGATCGTCGCTTGCGCCCAGCTTCAGTTGAATGACGCGCTGCGACGGCGCGCGGCACTGCACGGCAGCCGCGGCATTGAGAATCAGATTTAGGCAAAGCTGCTCGATCTGAACCCTATTCGCAAGTACCCAGTGCTGACCTTCGCGCCGAAAATCGACTTGAACGCCTTGTGATGCCAACTCGCCCGCCAGCAATCGCCGCACCTCGTCTGCGGCAACCACCAGATCGAACTCCTCCCGTTGGCGCTCGTCCTTTCTGATCAGCTCGCGCATGGCCCGGATCGTTCGGGCAGCGCGCTTGTCCTCGTGCACGACTGCCTCAAGAATCTCCGTGATCGCCTGACGGTCGACGTGCTCACCGGCGAGGTCCTTGAGCCCCGCCTGGGCATTGCTGAGAATGGCCGCCAACGGCTGGCTCAGCTCGTGGGCGATGGCCGTGTGCAGAGCCGTCACCCGCTCGACACGATCGGCGTGCCACACCCGCCGCCGCAGTTGCGCTGCCTCTTCCTCTGCCCGCGCCAAGGCCAGCAGGCAGCCCAGCATTTCGCCCAGCATGGTCAACCGCGCTATCGTCTCCGAGGACCATTGGCGCCCCCTTGATGCCGCCGCCAGGGAGAGTACGCACGTCACCCGCCCACCGACCCGCACTGGAATCGACAGGTGCGAGCGAAGGCCGGTATCGCGGCAGTGTTGCGCCTCGTCGGTGGCCTCCGCCGGCAAGTCCTCTGGCAAGTTGGACAGGACCACGGTCTTGCCCGCCCTGAGCTGCGCTTGGAGCCAAGGCAGCCGGAGCTTGAGACGCCCGATGGGTAGAGGGGCAAAGTTGTTCGCAGCGCTTGAGCAGAGGACGCTCAGGTAGTCCCCCGCGATGAACTCGGAAAAGGTGCACCGGTCGAACTTCAGGAGCTCGACCAGGTGGCACATGGCGTCTTCGATGCCAGCCAGGATATGCGCGCTCGATATGTCCGCCAGCCGGGCCGAGACAAGTCCGAGCACCCTCTCGACCTCGACTTGCTCGTTCAACTCCGCCTCAGCGGGTTTACCGATCCATTCCACAACTGGGTTGGACAATTCACGTGGAAACCGCTTCATGCAACCTCCTCGCCACGTCTTTTTCTAGCGAGTGCTTGCCACGTCAGCTGGAGTTTGTGGACAGTCACTCGGGGCAGCTCACCGCGTGTGGATGGTACCCATTTGTGAACATTTTGAGTTGAACAAGTTTGGCGCCTGAAGTCCGGGCCGGGCTGCTGCTCAACTGCCGGCCTGCATGGACCATTCGATGGCGTCGATCAAAGCACTTGCGTCCA